>Ga0099364_10003526_pt1 | contig 24247 bp, 20 predicted proteins | sample TergutTh196P3_FD_73070 | JGI IMG/M metagenome (GOLD analysis project Ga0099364, IMG submission 73070) | Microcerotermes parvus P3 segment gut microbial communities from Pointe-Noire, Republic of the Congo - Th196 P3 | ecosystem: Host-associated > Arthropoda: Insects > Digestive system > Gut ...
CGCACATGGAAGGCGAGCGGATGGAGAGGCTGGGCGAAGTCATCAGTTGGTTCTGTGAGGAAGAGGGCTATACGTTCGCCGCGTTCGGCATCGAAGGGGAGCATTGGAACAGGAACGCCGACGGCGTGCCGGTGCACGCGGACCACATGCGGTCACCCACCAACGCAACCGGGGTGAGGCTTGGCGATTTGGGCTTCTTCTTTGGCATTTCGAGCCACAAGGAGAGGAACTACTATTACTACCCGATGGTCAAGGAGCTGGAGGAGGCGGTAGCTGATTCCGGGAAGTACCTGTGGCACCCGCAGCTCAGCCTGTTGTTCAACGACGAGGAGACCCGCACGATGGCGGACGTCCAGACGGCCATCAGGGACACGGCCGGCGAGTACTGCGCGAGGTTCGTGGTGGGGCAGCTAGACCCCAACAACGACGCCCACTGGGAGGAATACCTGAACACTTTGAATAGAATGGGCAACGTACAATTCGAGGAGATCAGGACGGAAGCGTTCTGGCGCGGCACGAACCAACACATCATCGACGCGTACAACATCACGCGCTAACTGTAAGCCGCGCGCTTTTGCGGCATGCGCTATGTGCGCAGCTACTCATAAGAAATGAAACTATAACGGGCGCCCATCCATAAGTTCACGGATGGGCGCCCTTCTTTGGGTGCACGTACGCCCTTCTCTGGGTGCGCTACGCCTCGCCGCCCTGGGTGCGCGGGCGTCCCGCCCGCACGTACTCACCGTAATCCGGGTACGCAGGCGCCCTCCCTGGGTGCGCGGGCGTCCCGCCCGCATGTACTCCCCGCAATCCTGGTACGCAGGCGCCCTCCCCTGGGTGCGCGGGCGTCCCGCCCGCACGTACTCCCCGCCTTTCTACTCCCACATCCAAAAATCTAACGCGCTTTCCGCAATTTTTCGCGCCTCGCGGGCGCCGATGCGCTCCACGCCCTTTTTGTCGGCGGCAGCGTCGCAGTAGTCGGCCCGCGTGAACTCGAAACGAATCTCCATCGGCAACAGCGGTTTAAACGGCTTTATCGCTTCGCGCTTTTCCACTGCAGCCTTCGCCGCAACTTTTATCATGTCCTCCGCCTCGCCGTTCGGGACTAGCAGCGCGCTGTTGCGCGACTTGGCCCTTTTGACGGCGGCGACCTCGATGCTGCCGAAGAACTGCGATGCCTCGTTTACAGCCGCCGCGTCGCCCGAAACCATGATCAGAGGCACGCCGAAATGGCCGCAGACCATCGCCCACTGGGCCAGTTCGCCCATCCGCCTTCCGTTGACGATGTAGTTGTAGATGGTGAGGCTGCTCTGGGTGTGGTCAAGAAACGCGCGCAGCGTCCCGGCCATCGCATGCGCGCCAATGAAAAACGATCCTGTATAGCTCTCGTCCAGGATGCCCCACCAGGCCTTGTTGGGCTTCGTGTCGAACTCAGCCCTTTTGTCGAGCAGCTCAAGGTCAAAATTGCCGCCGCCGCCGTGGCTGTCCAGCACCGTCACATGCTCCGCACCGCCCAGGAACGCGCCGTCCACCGCCGCGTTGACGTCAGCCATCAGCCGCTCGATGCTGCGCCGGTAGCCCGGGCTCTGTGTGTCGGAGACCATAGCTGCTGTGTCGATGCCGCTGATACCCTCCAAGTCCGTGTGGATGTAGATTTTTTTCATGATATTTGGCGCCTCCAGATTTATTTGTAGAAAAACCTATACCATATTGGACAGCCACTCGATCAATGCGTTTTCGCGCTCCCTCAAGTCCCCCGCTTCGGGCAAGTACATGCCTTGGGCACGCTCGCCTACGATTTTACCGTCGGACATATACAGGACGCGGCTGGCGCGCGCGGCGACCTTGGCGTCGTGTGTGACGAGCAGCACGGTTTTGCCGTTTTGGTTTATTTCGCAAAAAATATTCATGACATCGTTTGCTGACGATGAATCGAGCGCGCCCGTAGGCTCGTCGCCGAATAGCATGGCTGGCTCGTTGATCAGGGCGCGGCAAATCGATGCCCGCTGCATCTCGCCACCGGAGACTTGCGTAATATCGTTGTCCCTCAGGTGCCCGATGCCTGTTTGCTCCATCAGCGCTCCGGCGCGCTCGTCGATTGTGGGCCTGTTACCGCGCCCGCTGCCAAGGTACGCGGCGACGACGATGTTGTCGAATATCGACAGGTTCCGGAGCAGATTGCCCTGTTGGAATACAAAGCCCATCCTGGTCAGCCGCAGGCGCGCCAGTTCCTTCTCGGAAAGGGACTCGATCAAATGGCCGTCGAAAGCCACGCTCCCGCTGTCGGCCCTGTCCATTCCGCTGACATTATATAGCAACGTAGACTTACCGCTGCCGGAGGCGCCCATGATGCATGCGAATTCGCCTTCCTCTATTTGCAACGATACCCCTTTTAATGCATAGCAGGCACTGCCTTTCCCCAACGCATATGTTCTGACGACCTGCCTTGCATCTAAAATGTAATCCATTACCCTGCACCTCACCGTATTGACCGTTTATAATTTTTATGTGTGTATTTATCGGATGCATACGTATTATAATCAGATACATACGTATTTCAATCAGATACATACATATTTCTATTCTGATATTATGTAGTTGCCACACCTGCCTATCGCCCGCGAGGACAACAGCACTGCCGCCAATACGGCGGCAGCCAGCATGGCTGGGCAGGCGACATATGATATGGCCGGGTCGACGACAAACGGGATTGACGAGGCGCCCATGCCGCTCATCAACGCGCCGATGAGCATCTCGCCCAGCGTGCCCGCAGCAATGGTCCCGAGCGCGAGCCCGGCAAGGAGGCTCAGCGCCGCCGCCGATATGTACTGCGTCCTTATATGCGCGGAAGAAAAGCCGAGGCCTTTCATTATTGTTATCTGCCTGCGGTCCCTGGCAAAGATCATTTTAAGGAACAACGCCGTTATGAACGCCGCTACCGCAGCCGATATGATGGATACGGCCAGCGTAACGGTCTCCAACTGCTTGATTGTGGACGCGAACGACTCTTGTATGTAATCTGCGATGCCGTTAACTTTTGCGGGCGAGAACATAGCGGAGTATTGCTCGCGCTTTTGCGCAGCGTCGGCGCCGTCCGCGAAATCCAACAGCACCGCATACCACAAAACGTTTTCGGGCCTGTACGCCAAATGCGCTTGCGCCGTCCTTCCGCCGTTCGTCAGATCCTGATAGATACCGCTGACGACCAAAGACAAGGGTTCGCCGCCCACTATGACTTCCATGATGTCGCCCGGGCTTTTCTCGTATTCGCGTGCATTTAAGAGTGATAATGCGATTTCGGAATCCGAAGACGGCGCGCTGCCCTGTATGTATGGGACGGGGAACACAGTGAAGTCGCCGTTTTGGATATTGATGTTTGTATAAGCGCCGTCGCTGTTTGGCGTTTTATATGAAGCAGTGACCCGCCCGGAATATGCCTTGACGTCGCCGTCGGCTGCCAGCGATTCCAGCGCGGCGGCATAACGTTCGTCGATATTTTGGCTGTACCTCAGCGTGATCAGGGCGTCGCATTGGCCAATGCCCATGTAGCCAGAAAAACCCGGCTTGTTGATTGTATTCAAAAAATTTGCCGGTACGATTATCAGGAACGTGCATAGCATAAAGACCATGATTGGCGTTATATAGTGCCGCAGACGGACAATGACGTCGCGCGCGCCAAGCGCTATGTTTATATTTGGGATTAGGCCCCTGCGTACGGATAATATGCGCCGAAGCCCGCCGGCTTCGCTTCTCGCCGCTCGTCCCGCCACCCCTGCCGTTCGCTCCGTCACCCTTGCCGCTCGTCCCGCCACTCCCGTTGCTGCGCCGCCCCTGATGGCCTCGACGGCCGAAACATTGCGCAGCTTACGCAGGACCAGCGAGCATTGCCCCGCGACAATCGCGTAAACGGATGCCGCGCCGATCAGTGGCAGGGCTGCGGACCATATGGACGCAGCAGCGCTTCCCATATATAGGCTTATGCTTTGCGCGAATAGAGCGCCAAACAGGAGCGACATAAAAAACCCTGCGGCGCAGGCCACGCCGCTCAGCATATTGTATTTTGACTTGTACAATTTGCCGATATAGCGCGGCGCCAGCCCGATGGCCTTCATTACGCCGATTTCCCTGTACTCCTCTTCCAATGTCGCGACAATTGTGAAACGGAGGCACATGGCTGCGATTAGTATCAGCATGGCGCCCGTAAAAATAAGGACAACTGCGGGCAGCCCGCCCGTCATGGCATTCATCAACCGAATGATCGGCAATGTGATCGCAATGCCGGACGGCAGGCCCGCGGCGAGGTAGTCGGTTTCAAATTCGATTGTTTTTGATGGGTCGGCTAGTAAAAACTCAACCATATACTCCACTTCGCCGGTGTGTTCTTTCAACCGGTTGTAATCGTCCTCGTGCACCAAAAAACGTTTGGACGATACCAATGAAGCGTTCATCTGCGCGTCCCTGATGAAACCGGAGACAACGAATTTTGCTTCAAAATGCCCATCCCTGATGATTATATCGTCGCCGACCTTCAAGCCGTAAGCGTCGATGGCATAAATCGGGGCGGCTATCTCCCCGGGGCCGACCGCTGCAGGTAAGTTGTTCAAGTCCAGAAGATAATCAAAGCTTGGGCTCTGGGTTACGAAACTGTTTTCCATGACGCTTCCGGCATAGGGTTCCGGGTTTGCGCCATAATATATGAAGCTATTGTCTATGCCCAGCATTTCTAACGTCTGCTGTGATAATACCAGTGGATGCGCGGCGGAAAAGCTGTCGATGGCGCTTTGATCTGCCACATCGGTCACCATTTGCATATAATGAGGCGGGACAGCGTCTTCAAAAAAGGCGTCCATCGACCCAAGCATTTCGGATATGATATAAAAGGCGCCCGCCACGAGCATAGATGCGACGGTCACAAACAAGCATAGCAGGATATTTATAGCCTTGTTTCGCCCAATATCGTTCCGTAACATTTTTTTTAACATATAAAAGACCATGCACAAACTGTGCACAAATAGTCATGAAAAAAGCATGGTCCTCGCGCCACAGTTCTACCCTTTCTAGTATTTTCACGCTCATTTACACCAATTCTTTTGGCGCGCCTATTTAATGTCCGGGATGTTTGTCCTCCGCGCTGTGGTTGTGGTAGTGTCCGGCTGCGTGCATCCTGTTGTGCAGCGCGCGGTGCGCCCCAGATAGCGCGGCAATGGCCAGTTTGAACTGCGCTTCCTGCGCTTTTGTGGCGAGCGACTTCACGTATGCGGTCGCGCCCTCTATTTGATCTAATATGGTGGCGGCGTCCGGCCCGTTGAATAGCGGCTTGCCGTCCACAATGACGAATATGGCGCTTGTGTGGGCGGTAATGACTTCGGGGCTGCCAAAAGCGCTTCTGCCACCGTCGCCGCCGCTCCCATCGCCGCCGCCGCTCCCTGCGCCGCTCCTGACGGGCCCCGCCGCGACGGGCTTGCCTCTCACGCGCAGCGCCAGCCATGCGCTGTCCTTTATATTGACGTCAAAATGGCCGCTCTTCTCTCCGATCAAGCCGTCGAACTTGACGCCGTCCACCGTTTCGCCGTTCATGACCAGTTCGAGCGATGTGATCGGCATAACCGCCGACGCGACGTCCCACTCGACGGCGATCCTGGCGCCGCCTGCCGGTATCTGGACTGCCCCGCCCAGGCGAGCAGCGCCTGCAGGCAACTGCTCCATTCCATCCAGTCGGGTGTTCTCTACCCGCATGTCGACCAGCGCGCCCGACGTTGCGAACGTCCTGCCCGAGGCGACCGCGTCTTTCCATGTCTGGTATGTCAATGGCCCGTCCAGCAGCGCGTACGTCCGCATCTCCCCGATGGCCGTCCCGGCGCTCATCTTGTCCGTGCCGCCCACCGCTGCGACATGGTAACCGCAATTCAAGTAGCGGTACCAGTCGGACAGATAGTACGGGCTGATGCCGGGGCCGCCCAATAGGACGGTCTCCACCCCGTCTATCAACTCCGACACGATGGCTGCGGCCGCTTCGGCGCGTGGGAACGGGAAGTGGGGTATGATGCTCAGTCCGTTTTGCGCGCGGCACTGGGCCGCCCACTGGGTCAGCGTCATTTCCATGGGATCGCCCAGCGCCGACTCGTCCGGGCCGTCCGTCGTGAGCGGCAGGATCATGGCGCCGTCGTAGCCCAGCAGCGAGATGTGGCCCAGGAGGTGCTGGCGGTTTTCTGTCCCGACGCGCACCATGTGCTCGCCGTTAGATATCTCGCCCGCCCCCGTGAAGTCGCCGATGTTGGTAAACAGCTCGCCCCACTGGCTGGCTAGCAGGTTCACCACATTGACCCCCTCTGCCTCGCCCTCCAGTAGCGCGGTCTGCGGCGAGAGGAAGTGGACATGCGTGTCGGCGGTGACCCAGCCTTTGGAGCGCCAGTCGATCACCCTGTCCAGCGTAATGCGGATTTCCTCCGTTTCGGGCCCGATGACGAAACGCTTTCGCTGCGGCTTTGTTTCAAATCCCTTGGACACCTCGAAGAACACCTCGCCCAGCGGCAGCAGGTATTCCGCCGTGCCGTCGATGTATGTGCTCCAGTGGTCGCCGCGCACATTATCCGCACTGTAGTCCTCGAACCAGTATGGGTTCGGGATGCGGTGCCGGTTGCGTGGCGGCAGGTATTCGCCGGCGGCGCCGTGGGCGTGCACCTTAACGGGCACCGGCGCGCCGTTCTTGTCGCGGACCCTCAGCGTGACATAGCGCTCCGCTGGGATTACGCGAAAAGCGGGCGCTACGACCTCCCCGTTGGCGTATAATAACGCGTCCTCATGCGCGTTGTACTCGACGATGTATTGCTTGCCCGCTTCAGCGCCGGAGACGCGCGCCGCCCCGCTCGCTTCTATACCAGATATGCGCGCCGCCTCGCTTGCTTTCGCAGGTGAAGCCGGGCCGAACTGCTCCCACGCGTCGTTGGGGTAGAGCAGGCGCGGCGTCACGGATATGATATGACCGAGGTCGATGTCGACAAGCTCCAGCGGGCGCTTCTGATCGCCGCCGTTCAATGTCATGACGGCTTTTTGGCGCCTGCCGTAGCGCAGCGGGTGCGACGCGGTGTCGCCGGCTGTGATGGCGAACAAGAACACGTTCCCGCCTTTTTTTACTATGTCAATGCTACTAATCGCCTTGTCCGGCGTCGGGTTCTCGTAAGCGAAAACCCACTGCCGGAGCGGCCCGTCCGAACCTTCCGGCACCACGCGCGTCTGGCTGTGCCCCCACGACGATTCTGGCATTGCACCAACGCGGGTTTCATCTGTTACTGTCGGTATAGCCCGGCCGCGCGTGTGCGGGTGGGCCATTAGCGCGCCCTGCCCCCAACTGACGCTCATGTCGTTTATCTCCATCCGCGCCCTAATGGGCACGGCGATCTCCGTGCCGTCGCTGTAATGGATTATGTAGTCGCATATATGCTCCATGAGGCGGGGATCGCCGCGATAGTTGCGGAAAATGCCATATTCGCCCGGCGTAGGCGGCGGTGTTTCGGACGCATGCAGGAAAACCAGGTAGCGAGCCGTGACTGACGGTAAATTCACTTTATGTGTATTTTTGTTCACATAGATAAATTTATCACCGCAGTCAAAGGGCATGCCCCAAAATGTATGCGCCCCAAGCGGGAGGCTGTCTATGTGTTTTAACGTCCCCTCGCGGATCCCGGCGCCTCCCGCCGCCGCTTCTGCAGCCGCAGCAACCGCTTCCCCTGCCGACAGGTTACGCCCATCAAGGGCAATGGGCCGAAAATGTGGCGATGTAAACATGGCATTCTCCTTAAATTTATACTGTTTAGGCAATTGCGAAAGTCGCGGACGAACACTGTTCGTCCCTACACATCGTGATGCATAATAAAAATATGACTTTATTTCGTATGTAACAACTGCTGAACGTCTCGAATACCTACTATTACAATTACCTATTTATACTGTTAATAATGAAATAATAATTTTAATGTGGACTCGATCAATAACAGTTGGATGGTAGTTCTTTCGGGGGCGTGTCCAGCGGTTGATTGCGGCGCGCCTTGACGCTGTATATCCTTTCGTGTGTCTTAACGGCGGCTTCAAACATTTCCTCGTACGGGCGGTGGCAGACGTCCACGAAACCGATTATCTCGCTTTCGCCGTCATAGCGGCCAAGCGCGGCCTCGTCGCCGATGCAGAAGTAGTGGGTTCCCAGCATCGAGGGCATAGCGGCGCTCTGTTCTGTGTAATATTGGTATGCAACGCCGCGTTCCGCTGCGCTCTCCGCCGATCGCAGCGCGTTTCCAAAACAGCCCCTGTCGCACGACCCGTGGTGGTACTCGCCGATCAGGCACGGTTTGCCGCAGCGCTCCAGGATGTTTTTTACGTCGCTCTCACGTGGCTTGTTTCTGTAGCAGTTGATGGAAAATACGTCCACATGCTCCATGCCCATAAACATCGTGTCCGTGGACAGGAACGCGTAGCGCATGCCAAGGTTCAAGTGGTTCGGGTCCACGGCGCGGAGGGCTTTTGCCGGTGTTGCGACATAGCGTTCCACCATCATCTGTGAAAAAGTCTTTAGATCCTCAGCGCCAGCGCCAGCGCCCGCGCCCGCATCTGCCGTTGGCAGATCGCTAAGCGTCAGGCCCAAAAACCGCTCCTCGCTACCTATGTCAATGCCCCAGGCCTTCGACGCTGCGCCGCTGTCGCCATATTTTTCTATCAGAAAAGCCCAGAGCGCGCGCTTGCTGTCGAACGGCACATCGTAGCGGAACATCTCGCGCGCCAGGCTGATATCCTCCGAAAAGCCCCACTGCGGCTCGTTCCGCATGAAGTAGCCAATGAGGCGCGGGTCCCCTGCAAAACTTTTAAGCTGCTCCGCAAAAGCGTCGCTGTTGGCCGCGTACTCGTCGCTGAAGACATCGGGGAAGTCCCTAAATATCAGCCTCTTCGTCGTAGGGAAATCCCTCAACGGAATCACATAGGCCATTTCAGTCCTTGCGATGATCTCCGGGTCGGACCAGTTCGCGATGGTGTTGAAGCCCATTTCTTTTAGCAGGTACTCCGTTATGGCGCTGTACGCGTCCAGCCACCCGTCCCCGAACACCCGGATCATGTTCACCCTGTAATAGTCGATGCTTACCATCCGGTCGCCCCCGAAATGGCCGGGGGACTCGCTGAATGCATCCGCGTATTGCTTTTTATCGGGCAGGCTTGCATATAGCGCCTCGATGCCCGTCAGCACAGAGGCAGTGTTCGTGCCGACACAGTCGGGGCCGACGCTGAAGAACGCGTAACCATCGGGGTCGACAAGATACCACACATCGCCATCTTTTTGGACGGCAAAATATCCTGTCCCCTGCGTGAGTTTGTTGTTCTTGTCGCCCCCCCATTTGGAATAGCCATAGCGTTCGGGGAAGGGCATGCCCAAGGATTTACTCTCTAACGCTTTTTTATGCAAAGCCGTCAGCCTGTCGGACATCTCTTTCGCGTCGGTGGTCTTGCCCGGCCACCCGCGCGATGCCACCTGGCCAAACTCGTCCACGGCGGGCGCCGGGTCGATGAGCGCCGTATCCGGCATTGTATCGGTCAGGTATGCGTTATGCACGATGATTTTCGCGTCGGTATAAAATTCCCTGACGCGCAGGCGGATGGCCCCGACCTCACTCGCCGCCAGCGCCGTGCCGGACACGAAGGTCTTCATGCGGCCCGGCGTGCGGGCCTTGAATACCTGCCGGTTGTCCAGCCATTCTAAATCGTAAGGCATGACCGCGCGGACGCCGGGTATGGAGGAGGTCGTCATTCTCATATTTCCTATGCTCGTGTCGTCGGTTGCGTCTGCGCCCTTCTTAAAAAAATGTATTTCAATCGGCAGGTGCATATCGGCTAATGTGGTGATGTCCAGAACCAGGTAGCGCACACCCGACAAATCAGGCAGTTCCGCGATGTCGATGTATCCGCCTGCCGGCGTGATTGATAGTTCCATCCCTGCGGCGATGTCCGCCGAGGATATCGGTTTGCGGGGCATAAGTTTTAGGTTGAACATTTTGGCCTCTTTTCTCATTATAAAAAATCTGCCATGGCGATTTTTTACGAATAATCAGCGCACATAAAATACCGGGTACGCGGACGCACAATGTGCGTCCCTACGAGTGCGGCGGTCGGCTGGCAATTTGTCAAATGCCGGTCAGCCGCACCGCGCCGGGTTCGGTTAGGCTGACGGCCACAAAGGGATCGTATTGGGACAGCGTCATCCTGATGTCCCCGTGCTTTACCCAGCGCCCTCCCGCATACTCGCCTTTCTCCGCTTTGACATTTTTCGCCAGCGGGTAAACGGCGTTCGGGGTAGAGACGCGGATTTGGCAGCGATAGCCGCACATGTACAAACCGCCGTCTTCCGCGTCGATGATGATGCACTGGCCGCCGGCGTTCCCGTTGATGTCCACCCTCCGCCCGGCGATCTGCGCCGTCTGCGAAAACCGCGCGCCCGGCTCGAGGGGCATGAACACGCTCGCGCGCTCCGTCCCGCCGTACAGGGCCAGCAGCTCCAGCATGGGCGCCATGGCCGCGTACGGTTCGTACAGCCCCTTGTAGGCTGGCCCGCGCGTGCCGTCGTCATTGACGAATGGCTCGTACGGCTGCGGGTACGACACGTTCAGCGCCCATGGGGCGAAGATCGGCGACCCGAACATGCCGACCGAAAGGAACGCCTGGCGCGCCGCCATGCCGCTGCAGTCGCTGTTGCACTCCGTAAGGCTCGGCATGTTGCGGCCGATGCGGTACGCTTCGAGGGCGGACCACAGATCGTTGGTGGACCTGCCCGGCTGGACATACATGTTCAGCCCACAAAAATCGATGGCCGGCACCTCGTCGAGGTAAGTGGCGACGTCCTCGCCGGGGGAGCCCCCGACAATGTTGTCCTGGAGCTTGCCGCCGACAAAGTTGACGAACATCGGTAAATCGTACTCGGCGCGCCCCGCGTCGGTCAGCGGGCGCAGCCACGCCCTGCACAAGCGCTGCGCCGAAAACAGCAGCTCATCGCTATGGCCACACGCCAAAAACGTCTCCTCGGCGAGCGGGTGGTGGTCGCGCCAGTAGTGCCTGTTCTGCCTGTCCATGCCGAACAGCGCTATTTCGTTTTCGACCTGGATCATGACGACCGTGCGCTCTTCGCCGTCCACCTCGCTGAGGTGGCGCATGAACGCTTTAAAGGCCGCCGTCTCAGCTTCGACGATAGCCGGGTGCTCATAGCACGCGCAGTTGTGGTGGCTGCGCCCCAGCCCGTCCACGGCGCGGGGGTACGCGCCCTCGTCCTCGATGATATACTCCGGCGCGTATACATTGCCGACGAGATTGTCATACATGTTGCCGTTGGCGCTGGCGTAATGCCCGAACCATCCCAGCACGGCCTTCATGCCGTGCTTTCTACACATCGCTATCACGTGGTCGGGGTAGGAAAAATCATACTTGCCATGCGCGTATTCCACGCACGACCATTTTATCGGGACCTTCATAGCATTCATCCCGATGTCCCGCGCGGCCGGATACAATGCGTCGTATGCGTGTAGCGTTTCCGCCGTACGACCAAGCTCGATGTCCCACCAGGGTATCTCGCAGGTCAGCGCGACAAACGGCTTTCCGTCGGCGTACAGCACGCGCTTGCCGCCTGCCGTCTCGAACCGGGGAATGTTTTTCAGCATAATGTACCTCTTTCTATTATGAAAGTCGTCGGTTCGGGGAAGCGCGGTTCCCCTCACCTTACGGGCGTGAATCGCCCGCACGGCGCGTTGCGCCGCGATAGTCATCACTACTAAAGATTCGTGCAATATTGGTGGCTGGCACAGCCGTGATGACTGTTTACTTGATGTTCGACGGGTAGGCGAACTCCTGCCCCAATATCTGCTTGTTCCTTTGGAAAATCACGTCGCGCGCGTCGATGACCTGATCGATGCCCATGCTCCTCAGCTCCTCGAGCGATTCGAGCCAAATCCGCTCGCACTCCTCCGCGCTGGAGGCGCACATCATCAATGGCAGTTGGTTGTCCCAATAGGTGTTGGCCTCCGCGTTGATGGCCGCCTCGTCCGACCCGCCCTCCAGCACGATGCTGTTGAAGGCCAAGTCATTGTATGCCCATTCGGCGAAGTAATCGTCGATCTCCTCGCTCCACTTGTCGCGCGGGGTTGTCGGCTTGCGGTCGTGCGACTGCAGCAGCGGGATATTGTAGAACCACCAAAAATCGGAGAACCCGGCGTCGCTGGTGGCGCTGGAATTGGCCAGGACTTCTTCCTCCCAAGCTGCGGTCCTGCGGACATGGCCCGGGAAATCAGGATCCCACTCCCAATGGATGTCTTCCAGGCCGTACGAATACGTCATCTGCCCCTCTTCCGTATAGCTCCAATAGAAGAAGTTGATGCAGCGGTCGGGGTGCTCGGCCTTGGAATTGATCATCGCGACTGTCCAGCCCGCGAGGGCGCGCGGCGTCATGTGGGGCCTGTCGCCGTTGTCGTTCACAAATGGCCCGCAGGGCTTGAAGTACGCGTCGGGGTCGGCCTCGTTCAGGTTCATCGCCTCGCCCTTAAAGTCGGATATCTGGTCGATGAGCAGGAAAATCGAGCCGTTCGACATGCGCTCGCCCACCGCCATCCGGTCAAACGTGAAGTTCTCTTCAGAAAACAGCCCTTCGTTATACGCCTCGTTTACCCACTGCAGGGCCTCCAGGTAGCCTGGTTGGAAGCGGCGGTCGGCGATTTTTCCGCTCTCGTCCTCCTGAGGCACATCGAAGAAGTCCAAAATCTTCGAGAATCCGCTCGTGCCGTTCATACCGATGTTGAGCGGGGTGACCTGCAAACCGTTGTATTCGTAATTTGCCTCTTTTACCTTCTTTAACGCGTCCAGCGTGCCGCGCTTGGTGGTGAACTCCGCCATATCAATGCCCAATGCCTCGCATATGTCCGCGCGCACCTGCATCCCGGAGTTTGTGTATATCTTGGTCTCATCCGTTATGTCTTCCTCCCAGGTACCAAACCCGGCGAACGCGTACCATTTGCCGTCGTCCTCGGTGTACCATTTGCGCATCTGCGGCGCGATTATGTCGTTGAAGTCGGGGCAGTGCGCGTCTATCAAGTCGTCCAGCGGGTAAGCCATGCCGAGCGACGAGATTTGCTTTATCTGCGCGGCCCAGATGCCCAAAACTATAATATCGGGCAGCGTGTCGGAGGCGATCATGGCGTTCAGCTTGTCCCACGCATCGCCCGAGGACGTCCATATGTCCAGCGTGACGCCCGTCCTGTTCGTGATGTGCCCGTCCACGGGCTTCTCTACATCCCATACCTTGGACCACCAGCCCTCGGTGACATACATGGACAGCGTCACGGGCGACGTGTCGTTGGCCCAGGACTGCCCGCTCGCCGAGGCGCCTCCGGCGCCTCCTGCGTCGCTTCCACTACCGTCGGCATCGGCATCGGCGTCCGCGTCGGTGTCGCTATCGGCGGCGTCCGCCGCAGCGGCAGCCGTAGTCGCAGCGGCGGCTGTGGTCGCGGCCTCCGTGGCCGGCGGCGTGTTGCTGCCCCCGCAAGCGGCCAACGCGACAGCCAGCAACAGGCAAATAACGATGGAAACATACTTGTTGAATTTCATAAACATCGTAAACCTCCCTTTTTTTTGCGTTAAATATAGCGATTATTTAACTATGATCTATAACCAAAACATTATTAGCCAAAACCTTATGGTAATCCTACATGAGAGCGGTGAGGACGCCGCGTCCTACAGGCGCCTATATGTTCGTAGGGCGCGATGTCATCATCGCGCCGCATAGCGAGAACCCGCAAGGCATGCTCCGCTGCCTCGCCCCCGTCCATCAGCCTTTTATTGAGCCTATCGTGAGGCCTTTTACAAAATATTGCTGCAAAAACGGGTACAGAAACAATATGGGCAGGGACGTCGTCACCATGACAGCCATCTGTATGGTCCGGATGTTTGTGGCGCGGCGCGCCACCTCCGCCGTCGCCTGCCCCTGCAGGTTGGCGACGACGTTGGCGCTCAGGATCATCTTCGACAGGTACACCTGCAGCGTCATCAAGTCGACGCTGGTCGTGTACAACTGGGAGTCCATGAACGCGTTCCAATGCCCCACCGCTGTAAAAAGCGCTATGGCGGCAAGCACCGGCAGCGAAACGGGCAGCACCAGGCGCAGGAATATAAAAAATTCGTTCGCGCCGTCAATCTTTGCCGATTCGATCATTGAATCTGGTATTTCGCGAAAAAAGGATTGGAAGATGATGACGTTCCAAAAACTGAACAATGTCGGGATAATGTATACGAGGAAGTTGTTTAGCAGGTTCAAGTTGCGCAGCAACAAATAGTACGGTATCATGCCGCCGCCGAAGTACATCGTAATCAGGCCCACCCACGCGTAAAACTTGCGGAACATCAAATATCTGCGGGAGTATGCGTACGCGAACATCGACGTCACGAATATATGGCAGATCGTCCCGATTATTGTGCGCATCACAGTAATTTTGAATGATTGGATGAGCTGCTTGTCGGTAAAAACGACCCTGTAGTTGTTCAGCGAAAAGACGCGCGGCCAGAAAATGACCCCGGAGCGCATATAGTCGACCCCGTCGTTGAACGAGCCGACCAAAGAGAACCAATAAGGGAAAAGGCATGCGAATATCACCAGCAGCATCACGAATGAGTTTACGACTGTAAATATCCTCTCGCCCAGTTTTAAGTTCTTCATGGTTATCCCCCACATGATGAATCACATTGCCCTTTGCCTGTGTGGCAGAATCGGAATAGCCCTTTGCCTGTATAGCAGAATCAAAATAGCCCTTTGCCTGTGATCCTGTTTGCTACGAAATTCGCGATGAACAGCAAAATGAACGCCACGACCGACCGCGAAAGCCCGACCGCTGCGGCATAAGAGAAGCGCATCTCGCGTATGCCCACTTTGTAGACATACGTGTCTATGACCTCGGAAGCCGAGATATTGAGCTTGTTTTGCAATATGAACATCTGGTCGAAGCCGGAGTTCAATAGGCCCGATATGCTAAAGATGAGCATGATGACTATAACGCCCGTAATACTGGGCAGCGTGATGTTAAGCATGCATTGGAAGCGGCCGGCGCCGTCGATTTTCGCCGCGTCGTAAAGCTCCTGATCGACGCCTGTTATGGCGGCCAAATATATGACGGCGCTCCACCCCAGCCCTTTGATTAGGCTTGTCAGCACGGCGATTGCGTAAAAATAATTGGGGTTGCCGAGCCACAGTACGGGCTCGCTGATAAACCCGAGCCTGACAAGCAGCGCGTTTATAGCGCCGGTGTCCTGTGCGAGCAGGTTGATGAACATGCCGCCGAATATAACCCATGAAAGGAAGTGCGGCAAATAGGACACGCTTTGCGTCAGGCGCTTGAAGCCGGGCGACCTGACCTCGTTGAGCAGCAGCGAAAATATTATGGGTATGGGGAAGACAATGGCCAGATTTAGCAAGTTGATGAGAATCGTGTTTTGGAGCGCGCTCATAAAGGCTTTGTTCGTGAGGAACTGCTCAAAATACTTAAAGCCCGTCCAATCGCTGTTGAGTATGGGCCCCGTGAGCTTGTAGTTGTTGAACGCGATGAGGATGCCATACATGGGCGAATATGCGAAAACGGCCAAAAACAGTATCCCCGGCAATATCATCAACTGGAGATCGAGCTGCGTCCAAAACCTGCGCAGACCGCGCAGGAACCGCCGGCGCATATCGGGCGCGGGATCGCGCAATACAGTCATATGCCCCCTCCTACATATGTGACATTTTAATAAAATTGTCGTATAAACGCTCAATAGAGTATATGTGTTAATATATTTGTTTGTTTGACGCTTGTCAAATCATTTTATTTATAGATTGTGCATAATTTACGGATCAAGAGTACCGTCCCCCTGATCCGGTGTTGATCTGTTGACAATATATTGGGAATCGTGTAATATATGTCTTGTCGCTTGTGGAGCATGTTTTACGCGGCGCTTGTTTGGAGGGGTTCCCGAGCGGCCAAAGGGGGCAGACTGTAAATCTGTTGTCGACGACTTCGATGGTTCAAATCCATCCCCCTCCATTATTCATAAACCATCTATTGTCAGTTTGAACGCGTCGGTAGGTGGTTTTTATTTGCAAAAATATGCCACGGGGGCTCTGGGGGGCGCTTTGATTGTAATTGGTATAGACCCTGGGTATGCGATTGTCGGGTACGGCGTATTGAAGCACGAGGGCAACAGGTTCACGGTGCTGGACTTTGGGCGGATCACGACGGGGCCGGACACGCCATTCGCGCTCCGGCTGCTTTCCATACACGAGAAGCTGCAACTGCTGTTTGGCCAATACAGCCCGGACTGCGTCGCCATCGAGCAGCTCTACTTCAACACGAACACAAAGACGGCGATCTCCGTCGCGCAGGGCAGGGGGGCGATACTGCTAACGGCGGCCATGCACGGCGCGGCCATATACGAATATACGCCGCTGCAGGTCAAGATGGCCGTGACGGGCTACGGGCAGGCGGACAAGGACCAGATACGCTATATGGTAAAAATCCTGTTGAACCTCCGCGACGCGCCCAAGTCGGACGACGTCGCAGACGCGCTCGCCGTGGCCGTGTGCCACTCGAACACCCACGGGATAGAGAACGCCGCAAGGGCAAACAATATCCGCGTCTAGCAATCGGTCAAGTATTTTTATATTGGTATATTTAAGGAGCCAAATCATGTTTGCATTTATAAACGGCAGGCTGGATTCGATCAGGGGCGACAGCGTTGTCATAGACGCCGGGGGCGTCGGCTATCGGCTGCTGACCGCGCCATCCATACTCTCCAGGCTGCCCCCCGTCAACTCCGAGGTCAAGCTGCACACGCATTTCATTGTCCGAGAGGACGCCCATACGCTGTACGGTTTCATCACAAGGGACGAGCTGGGCATGTTTGAGACGCTGCTGTCCGTATCGGGCGTCGGGCCCAAAGCGGCGCTGTCCCTCGTGTCCACGCTGCAGCCGCCGCAGTTCGGGCTCGCCGTGCTGACCGAGGATTACAAGCTGATATCGCAGGCGCCCGGCGTGGGCACAAAGCTCGCGCAAAAAATCGCGTTTGAGCTGCGCGACAAGATGAAAAAAGAGCTGGCCGGCCCCAAAGGCGGCAGGGGCGCTTCGCCTGGCAGTGGCAGCGCGGGCGACGGCATATTCGCAATAACGGACGCCGCTGGCGCTTCTTTTGTCGATCACGGAAAGTTTGGCGAAGCCGTGGAGGCGCTGATTGTGCTGGGCTGCTCCGCTGCGGAGGCGAACGGCATCGTGTCTGCCGTGTACAAGGAGGACGCACCGCTGGAAGACATAATACGCTCTGCTTTGATGGAGCTGGGGCATTGATGAAAAATATGGCTGCGAGGTGGGTAACCCATGCATAAACGTATGAAACTGATTTGCTGCGACGTCCTGTTCCGCATGGCTTGCCGTGCGGCGGCGCGGTCGAAGAACGTCATCGACATAGATTTTACATTGCTGCAGTCGCACACATATCCCGACCAACTGCGCGACGAGATACAGGGGCTTATCGACAAGGCGGACGCCTACGGCGCATATGAGGCCATCCTGCTGGGATACGGGCTCTGCGGCAACAGCACGGCGGGCCTCGTGGCGCGGGGGCTGCCGCTGGTGATCCCGCGCGCGCACGATTGCTGTACACTTTTTTTGGGCTCGCGCGAAAAGTTCGTCGAGTGCTTCGGGGAGCGGCTTAGCGCCCAGTGGAGCTCCCACGGCTACCTGGAGCGCAACCACGAGCATAAAGGCGGGACGGATATCAACAAGAGCCTCGGCTTGGACAAGGGCTACGCCGATCTGGTCGAGCAGTACGGAGAGGAAAACGCCGAGTACATTTGGGAGACACTGCACCCAGCGCGCAGCGTCGGCAAGGAAGAGCGCATATATATCGACGTGGCGCCGTTCGACGGCCCGGAAGACGGCGATTATCATTATAAAAGGTATGCCGCCGCCGTAATGGCGGAAGCTGCGCAAACCGCAACTGCAGCTGCGCCGGATGTAGCAGGCGCGCAACCGGAAATACAGCGCCTGGAGGGTTCCACCCGGCTCATCGACATGCTGCTGGACGGCGACTGGAACGACGAGGAATTCCTCATTGTCCCGCCCGGTAAGTCCATCGCCGCCGTATACGACATGGAACAGGTAATAGCCGCGACAACAGACGCGGCGCCAGGCGCCGCAAAAAGCGCCACTCCCGTGTAGGATAGGATATCCGGCGCCCTATATGTTGTTTGAATTTCGGCGCGCCGAGGGCGTAACGCCCTACGGGCGCCTATGTTTCCGTAAGTTGCGATGTCATGTTGTCGGCATGTGTCAGAAATACGTTTATTGCTTCTGGTAATGATAGATCATGATAAACAAATATATTATCATGCGTCGGATTATTGGAATAAGTCGTTAAGGGTAACTTCGGACTGAACGGTGGCGCGGTATCCTTTTTCCGTTAAACCATACGTTGTTACCATGGTAAGGCAAGGAAAACATTAGGCTCGGTATATTCTTAAAAGATGGCACAGTTATCGGTGATGTTGCGTTACAAAGTCTCGACAGTAAAAACCGTTGCTGTTCCATCGGCATGGGCATAGCAAAAATTGAAAACCGCAACAAAGGCTACGGCAAGCAAGCCGTCACGCTGATACTCGAATATGGTTTCAAAAATGTCGGCATGGAACGGATTACGGCAAACACGCTCGAAATCAATATCCCCGCGCAGAAATCACTTGAGGGTCTGGGGTTCGCGCTAGAAGGCCGGGAACGCAAAGCCGTGTATTTTGGTGGCAAGCGGTATGACAGATTGATTTACGGTTTGCTTGCCGAAGAACACTTACGAGAGGGTACGTTATGAGCAGGAGCATATACACCTTAAATTATAAGAACATCGAAAAAACGTACAGCCCTCATTTGTCATACCGCGACACAGTTCAGCCCTTTATGCTATTCTATATACAAGGGAGGCGGCAAGGATAGCCATGCCGATGCCTTCGCGGAACAATTCGGCAGGCAGGCAGCCAAGACTCTAAAGCGGATTCGAAAAGTCGCCGGAGGTCGAAATGCAATGAAAAATATATTGTTATTTAGGGAAGGGAAGCGTAGAGGAGAGGAATGAAAAAGATAATCACTATTCAACATACACAATCGGTACACCATACTAATGGCATGATTGGGTCATGGACGGATTGGGAACTATCCGACTTAGGAAAAGAACATGCGGAAAATATCGGGCGCAAGCTGTCTGCAGAATTGAAAGGGCAAACCTATAAAATCTATTCGTCCGACTTGCTCCGCGCCAAACAGACCGCAGAGCCATTGGCGCGATACATGGGCGCAGATATAAATTATCTTGAAAAGCTCCGTGAGCATAATATAGGCGAAGCTGTTGGAAAATCGAAACAATGGGGAACAGAAAACGCACTGCCTGTAAATTCTTTCGATGACCGTTTGTTTCCCAGCGCTGAATCATGGCGTGAGTTTTGGGAGCGGATTTTGGATTTGCACCAGGATATTATTGCTGATGAGGCGGATAATATTATCCTTGTTGCACATGGCGGCACATTAGCTGTTTGGCATCAGATTTGGCTCGGCTCTGACATTCAGGATTGCAAGTTCGGTTCGGCGGGCAGCGTGTCGTTCATGGAACTAAGCGACAACAGCGAGCGCACTATTACTCGGCTAAATGACATTTCATACACCGAAAGTAAAAGCCGCCGCCGATTTCATATGTGATACCAGCGACAACGACGGCATGGCAAAATGGCTGGAGGAATATGTGCTATGAGATGACTGTTTGTTTTATCCGTCACACACAATCGGACAATACCGAAATATTTTCTATAGCGTTGGAGACGAATGAAATTGCCGACGATATTTAGACTGTCGCCGAAAAAGTTTATTACGGCTCAAATAAACATGACATACTGTTGTCGTGTTTGGTTTGATATGATAAGCAGACGGTAGAATATAAAAATTAAGCAGAGAGGAATACGGCGTTATGAAAATGGATTTTTCTGCGAGGCCACAAATAATTACCGAAAACTGGTGTGCTTGGCAGGATTTTTTGACAGCCATGCCGTCATTGGTTTTCGTCGTCACGGGCTGGAAGTCGAACGGGAAAGAAAACGCCTGCTTGCAATCATGGTCGTCTTTTATGGGAAGCGCACCGGCATGGGGCGGAACAGATGACTTTTTTTGCATCATGCCTGTTTCAAGAGTCGGGCATATGTATCAATCGTTGAAAGAAACCGGTTGCTGTGTGCTGAATTTCCCTACATATGATATTTATGGCCGCTGCATAAAGACGATAGGCAATAATGAATTTGATACGGACGAAATCACCGCAGCCGGCCTTACTGCGGAAAAGGCTATGAAAGTCAACGCGCCGCGGATCAAAGAGTGTTTCCTCAACATTGAATGTGAATTTATGTGGGAACATGATCTTTCCGAAGGAATCAACGGAACAGTGGTTGCATTGAAAGCCGTCAACATTTGTATGGATAGCGACCGCTACGATCAGAGCAAGCTCGGCAGATACGGAAAGACCGGCTATTTATATCAAATAGACCAGCCAACCAATCCGGAAACAGGGGAGAAAACGCCGGTCATGGTCGGGACATTGGAAATAAATGAATCTATTGCGTGGGATACGAGATAAACGTGAACACCCCATTGGAATACGGATATACAAGCAGACGAGCGCGGGAATGGATCGTATACGGGAAAATGTCCTCAAAAACAGCGGAATATTTGTGCGGGAGCTTGAAAATCTGAACAAAATCGGGATGTCGATCATCGGCGACAAATTCGCCAAAGACCATTACCCTGAAATTAATAATGAAGCGATAAGAGATTTTTTGAACCGGAAAAATTTTTACATCGGCAAAAATTGCCCGATAAACGAATCCGTATATAATGGTGAACTGCGAAATGAGATAGCAGGGGCGTTTGCCCGATTGAAAGCTATATATATTTTATTAAGAAAATCGTTACAATAAAAGGACAATATCCATTGTGGCGAATGTGCTGATATTCCATGCGCGCAGCTACGACAATACTCGTGTATCGACCTCGACTGCGGCGACAATCCTCCGGGAGCGTCGCTACAAAATACAAAGACGCGACGCCATTGTTATTAAAAATCGCAGAAACGGCAACAGGCTTGTCTTCGAAGTAGACGATATACAAAATCAACAAAATGTACCTCATCGCCGAAAAAATCGAGATAGAAATTAGCGCCGTTGTCAATGTAATTAATGATTTCTTGTTTTGTCACTTCGCCGCCCTCCCATAAAATTCACGCAACAACCTCAAATAATCGGGCAGTTTCATTATGTCGGGTTGATGAAATTCAAAAACAACGCCGGAACATTTCTCTATTTGCTTCCCGTTAATAGCGTAGGTTTTTCTCATTTTGCAATTTTCTTTCTTGGGACTGCAATTGCAATCGCCATGTGTGCCGATGAAGACACTTTTGATATGCTCCGGCGCATTTTCTATGTATTGAGTGTGCTTATCTACATTATTAAAGAACAACCGCAGAACGATACCGTCGTCACGGATAAATATCCGAGCGGCGACTTGCTTTGATTTTGTACCCAATTTGGAATAAATGACCATATAGCGTCCCCAGCAAGCGCCCCAACCAATGTGTCCGCCGCAATCGTAATTTAACTCAGAAATATTTTTGCTAAACGCTAAAATGAAGGCTTTATCAGGTTCGGAGATAATGCTGAACCGTTCCTCCGTCAATCGTTCTTCAATGCTTTTTTGAGGTTCAGAGAGCCTATACGATGTAATCGCTTCTTTAATCGTTTTCCCGTTATTAAGACTCAGCCAATATTTAAATTCGCCGCAATGAACTTCCGGCGAAAATCCCTCTATCGCCTTTCTGAAAAAGGTACGGTATCTCTCCGGCGAAACAGCAGCCTCGCCAATTATGGTGTTTTCTGTGAGTTTTTCAGCCATTTATCCCACCCCCCTATAACTTCTGGCACACCGGGCAGAAATAGATATTCCCGCCCAAGAACGCTTCACGCTTCAGCCCGCTGCTGCAAACGCGGCAGGGATACGCAAGCGTTTTGCTCGACAGGAAAGTTTGGTAGCCACCCTCTTTACCGAACAGGTCTTTTTCGGTATCGCGTCCGCCTCCGTCGCGCATTTCTTTTAATGTGGATACAGTGGCATGATATAAGGTTTCCCGTTCAGTATCCGACAAAGCCTCCGCTTTGCGTTTGGGATGGATACGAGCGTTGAACAATATATCTTGCAAAACTCCGTTGCCAAGACCGGGTATACGCTGTTCTGTGGCAAGCAACGCCTTGACGCTGAGGGATTTTTTGATACCCTCAAATAATCCGCAAAATACGCCTTGCCAAACGCTTCGGAAAACGGGGACGGCTTTTCTCTGCCGACATTGTAGTAAAAATCGTCACGCGGTTCATCGGGGAAAGCCATCATGCCACCGTACATTTGAACGGTGCAGCAGAGAGCGGAACCGTCGTCAAATTCAAGCAAAAGCTGATGTTTGTCGGGGCGCTTCTCACCCGCGCTGAGATAACGGCCCCGGACGCCGTCAAAAAACGAGACGATCATCCCGTCCGCGTGCATTTCAGGCCGACCGCCATATGCGGCTGTACCGGTGACTTTTCTTCCGGCGAGCTTTTCGTTATATAACGCCGGGTCGCCGGAATACCATGCGAAGCCGTGGGGCGAAGTGTTCGCCGCCGCGCTGATGATGGTTTTGCCGACAAAGACTTGGTTGAGTTGGTTGGCAAGCGTGTAGGCTTCAGGTAGTTCGATCATTTTTTTCCCTCTTTCACTCGATATCCATTTTTTCAAGAGCATACCAGTAAGCAACTCTCGGCATTACGGTTGCTGTTATGCCTGCCCTTCGACTGACGGGAAAAACCGCGACGCCGCCTGATGGGTGGCGCGGTTTTGAGCGGCAGAAAACGGGACGGGATTTTCGAGCGTGAGCGAGAAAAGCACGGCTCGTTTTCACAAGGAGGGTTGGCATACCGCATTCTTGTCGTTCAAGATGGATTAACATAGCCATATCGCTAATCTTGTCCATGTTGGGATGTCTTTAGGGTAACTCTAAAACTCCGCGCTGAACATATAAGCAGTGCTATATTTATCGCATCCATCAAGAAATACTTCCGCAGTCCAATACTTATCAGGATACGGTATGTTTACGCCTTGACCGAGCATCGTATCTCTGGTGATATTGTACATGACATCCCAACTTTTATGCAAAACATCCATATCGCCGGAAAAAATAGAAAAAGCGAATTGCGAAAGGAACGGCGGTCCCGCAACAAAATCGTTGACATCCCTATTTGGCACAAAGTCAAAGCTGATAAATCCTTCTGGCACAGGCGCATCCGCTTTCATAAAACGCCCCCAAAAACCATGCCATTGCTCAATATCCACGTTTTTACCATAATGATGCTGGAACAAAACATCATAATCAAAGCCTGACTTATACTCGTTCATGGAATCAAGCGTGTGCATGATTTCAAGTTCCCAACTCATATCCCCGGCATCATGTTCTATACATTCACGCCCGATAAAACGCATGGCGGGCATTTTTCTGTATTCAAAGTTGTCAATTTTATAATCTTTTTGTCTGTTCTTAACCGAGTCAGGCATAAATAGCGCCCACTGTACTCCTGCGTCGCAATCCTTCAAATTATTGATATAGCCGTATATATCTACGTGATTAACACCTTCGGGGCCTGTTTTCTGCCCAGCTATCTGCTCACGTATGCCCCGCTCTCTCATGACATTAAAATCGGAGAACATTTTGGCGACCGGTTCGCGGAACCACTCGTTATGCGACTGCCCCGACAATTCATCATCGAATTTGTCCAATCTTTCGAACACAGCCGCATTAACCGCTCCCGAAGGTTGAAGTTCCTTTAAGTAAGAGCGAAGTCGAGCGTTTTGCTCTTTGAAACGAGCAAATACACCTTGCATGAGAATTTGCTCGTTTTCGGCGAGTTTCTCCTCGCTCCATTCAGAATCGTCAAGTATCCATTCTGTTAACGCATCAAAAACATTCGGGTTTGTATTTCTTGCTTTTCCCGCCCAACCAACAACCCTTTTGTACTTATCAGCGGCGGTCTGTTCTCCGGCGTTCTGCTCCGTAATGTCGCTCCAATAAAATTCGTCAATCAGCTTACGTGACATTTCAAATCCTCCTT
>Ga0099364_10003527_pt1 | contig 24246 bp, 13 predicted proteins | sample TergutTh196P3_FD_73070 | JGI IMG/M metagenome (GOLD analysis project Ga0099364, IMG submission 73070) | Microcerotermes parvus P3 segment gut microbial communities from Pointe-Noire, Republic of the Congo - Th196 P3 | ecosystem: Host-associated > Arthropoda: Insects > Digestive system > Gut ...
TTGAAAGCAGAACGCCCGGCCCCTTCACATATGTCATCATGCTGTCGGGCCAGTGTATCATCCGCAGTTCCACAAAAACCAACTCGTATGCCCCGATGGAGACGGAGTCGCCGGTTGCGACTGTCTGGAAATTCCACCCCTCTTTGTGGAAATGCTTTTTTATCATTTCCACACCCGGCTTCAGGCAGTATATCGGGATGTCCGGGCGCAGCCCCGCTTCGAACAGCTTCCCCAACGAGCCGCCGTGATCGGGCTCGATGTGGTTAATGACGACCGCGTCGATATTTTTGAGGCCGACCTCCGCGTCGAGCGTTTTGGCGAACGCGTCCGCGAACGGCGTCCAGACAGTGTCGACGAGCACTGTCTTCTCGTCCTTTATGATATACGAGTTATATGTGGAGCCCCTATGGGTCGAGAGTTCGTTCCCATGAAAGCGCCGCAGCGTCCAGTGCTTGACCCCGGTATGGAAAATATTTTTCGCTATCTCATACATCCGTTATATCCCCCTGCTTGTAAAATATACTCAAAACATAATTAGCCGGGCGCCGGCCCCGGAAATTACATTTCTTCCCGGGGCCAGCGCCGGCTAATTATATCATGTCAAACTGAGCGGTCGCGCTCATATTGAAAATCCCGCTACTTATTCGATTATCGTGGAGACCGTGCCCGAGCCGACCGTCCGCCCGCCCTCGCGTATGGCGAAGCGCAGGCCCTCTTCCATGGCTATCGGGGTAATGAGCTTGACGGTCACGGTGATGTGGTCGCCCGGCATGCACATCTCGATGCCTTCCGGGAGCTCCGCCACGCCGGTCACGTCTGTCGTGCGGAAGTAGAACTGCGGCCTGTAGCCGTTAAAGAACGGGGTATGGCGGCCGCCTTCCTCCTTAGTCAGGACGTATACCTGCCCCGTAAAGTGCGTGTGCGGCTTGATGGAGCCGGGCTTTGCCAGCACCTGCCCACGCTCGATGTCCGTGCGCTGTACGCCGCGCAGCAGCGTGCCGACGTTGTCGCCCGCCTCGCCGCTGTCCAAAAGCTTCCTGAACATCTCGACGCCCGTCACGACGGTCTTTCGCGGCTCGTCCATGAGCCCGACGATTTCAACTTCCTCGCCGACTTTGATAACGCCGCGCTCGATCCTGCCCGTCGCGACCGTGCCCCTGCCGGTGATGGAGAACACGTCCTCGACCGGCATCAGGAACGGCCTGTCCTTCGGGCGGTCCGGGGTCGGGATGTATTCGTCGACCGTGGCCATCAGCTCGAGGATGCTCTTGTACACCTCCGCGCTCTGCTCGGTCTCTTCGCTTTCGAGCGCGTCGGCGGCAGAGCCGCGTACGATCGGGATATCGTCGCCCGGGAACTCGTACACGCTGAGCAGCTCGCGCAGCTCCATTTCAACAAGCTCGATCAAGTCCTCGTCGCCCTCGTCAATCATGTCGCACTTGTTCAGATAAACAACTATGTACGGGACGCCGACCTGACGGGCTAGCAGAATGTGCTCGCGGGTCTGCGGCATCGGGCCGTCCGGCGCCGACACGACGAGGATCGCGCCGTCCATCTGCGCGGCGCCTGTGATCATGTTCTTGACATAGTCGGCGTGGCCGGGGCAGTCGACATGCGCGTAGTGGCGGTTGTCCGTCTCGTATTCGACGTGGGCGGTCGAAATGGTGATGCCCCTCTCCTTCTCTTCCGGCGCGGCGTCAATCGAGTCGTACGCCCGGAACTCCGCCTGGCCCTTCATGCCCAGCACCTTTGTGATAGCCGCCGTCAATGTCGTCTTACCATGGTCAATATGCCCAATTGTGCCAATGTTTACATGTGGTTTGGTCCGTTCAAATCTTGCCTTACCCATAATCACTTCGTCTCCTTATCAATATTGTTTACACCGTATATATTACAATGCCGGGCGCGGGTTTTCAAGCTTTGCTTTGCTATGCTTAGCTTCCCCTCCCCCATTCGGCTTAGCGCATTATTATGCTGTTCTGTATGTTGCGCGGCACTTCGGCGGACTTTGAGTAGAACATCGTGAACGTGCCCCTGCCCTGCGTGCAGGACCTGAGCGTCGTCGCGTACCCGAACATCTGCGACAGCGGCACATGGGCGGTCACGTTCTGCGAGTTTTCGCGCATCTCCATCCCGTCTATGTGGCCGCGCCTCGAATTCAAGTCGCCTATGACGTCGCCCAGATATTCTTCGGGCAGCGCCACCTCCACTTTCATGATGGGTTCGAGCAGAACCGGCTCCGCCGCCTTGCACGCGTCCCGGAACGCCATGGAGCCCGCGACGCGGAAGGCTATCTCCGATGAATCCACCTCATGGAACGAGCCGTCCAGCAACGTCACGCGCAGGTCGACGACGGGAAACCCGCCCAGGGCGCCGCTGTTCATCGCGTCGATAATGCCCTCGTTAATGGGCTGGATGAACTCCCTGGGTATGGCGCCGCCGACAATCTTGTTGACAAATTCATAGCCGCCGCCGGCTTCCAGCGGCTCCACCTCAATTACGCAATGCCCGTATTGGCCGCGGCCGCCCGTCTGCCTGACAAAACGGCCCTCGCCCTTGGAGGACTTGCGTATCGTTTCCTTATATGTGACCTGGGGTTTCCCTATGTTGGCCTCGACGCGGAATTCGCGGAGGAGCCTGTCTACTATTATTTCCAAATGCAGCTCGCCCATGCCCTCGATGATGGTCTGCCCCGTGTCCTGGTTGGTATGGGTGCGGAACGTCGGGTCCTCTTCCGACAGCCGCTGCAGCGCCAGCGCCATCCTGTCCTGCCCCGCCTTCGTCTTGGGCTCGATAGCTATCGATATGACGGGGTCGGGGAACTCCATCGACTCCAGCACCACTGGGTCGCTCTCGTCCGAGAGCGTGTCGCCCGTAACTGTGTCCTTCAGTCCGATCGCGACCGCTATTTCGCCCGAGTAGACCGCGTCCACGTCCTCGCGGTGGTTGGCGTGCATCAAAAGGATGCGCCCCACGCGCTCGCGCTTGTTTTTTGTGGTGTTAAGCACATAGGAGCCCGCCGTGAGCTTGCCCGAATACACGCGGAAGAAGCACAGCTTGCCATGCGGGTCGGCCATTATCTTGAACGCGAGCGCCGAAAACGGCGTCTCGGCGTCGGCCGCCAGAGACATGTCCTCGCCGGTTTCCATGCGCTTGCAGTTGACGGGCGGGATGTCCAGTGGCGACGGCATGTAGTCGACGATGGCGTCCAGGAGCTGCTGTACGCCTTTGTTGCGATACGACGAACCGCACAGCACCGGGATGAAGCTCACGGAAACCGTGGCTTTGCGCACTCCAGCCTTTATTTCGGCTGTGGTGAGCTCCTCGCCGCTGAAATATTTTTCCATGAGAGCGTCGTCCTGCTCGGCCACCATCTCTATCAGTTTCTCGCGCGCCTGTGCGGCTTCGTCTTTCATTGCCTCCGGTACGCCGCCAAGCTCGATCTCTTCCCCGAAATCGCCTTTGTAGTACAGGGCCTTCATTTCTATAAGATCGACAATGCCCAAAAAGTCGTCGCCATCTACGATGGGGAGCTGCAGCGGCGCGGGGCGCGCGTTCAGCCTCTCCTTCATCATTTCGATGCAGTTCATAAAATTCGCGCCCATGATGTCCATTTTGTTGATGAACGCCACCCTGGGGACGCCATAGCGGTCAGCCTGGCGCCAGACGGCTTCCGACTGGGGCTCGACCCCGCCTTTTGCGCAAAAGAGGGCAACCGCGCCGTCAAGCACGCGCAGGGAGCGCTCTACCTCGACCGTGAAGTCAACGTGTCCGGGTGTGTCGATGATATTGATGCGCGTGTCGTTCCACTGCGTCGTCGTGGCGGCGGACGTGATGGTGATGCCGCGTTCCTGCTCCTGCACCATCCAGTCCATCGTCGCCGTGCCTTCGTGCACCTCTCCGAGCCGGTGGCTTTTTCCTGTATAAAACAGTATCCTTTCGGTCGTTGTGGTTTTCCCGGCGTCTATGTGGGCCATGATGCCAATATTTCTGGTGTTTTCTAAATCAAATTGCCTGTCGGGCACTAAATATCTTCCCTTCTTGGTATGCCATATATATAGGTGTTTCGCGGACGGTCGGGGGCGACCGTCCCTACGGGTGTTGGTTATTTGTTGACAGCCGGGGCGGTCGAGTATACGGTTGCTGGCTGTTCGCGGACGGTAGGGGCGACCGTCCCTACGGGTGTTGGCTGCCTACCATCTGTAGTGGGCGAACGCCCTGTTGGCTTCCGCCATCCTGTGTGTGTCCTCGCGACGCTTCGCCGCGCCGCCAGCGCCATTGACTGCGTCCATAATCTCGCCCGCGAGGCGCTCTTTCATCGTGCGCTCATTTCTCGCGCGCGAGTATTCCACCAGCCATCGCAGCCCGAGCGCCTGCTTCCTGTCCGGCCGCACTTCGAGCGGCACTTGATATGTTGCGCCGCCGACGCGCCGCGCCTTGACTTCGAGCACAGGCATAATGTTGTCCAGTGCTTGATGGAACACGTCCAATGGCTCTTTGCCCGTCTTTTGCTTAATAATATCGAAAGCGTCGTAGCATATCCTCTGCGATATGCCCTTTTTACCGTCCAACATGATGTTGTTGATAAGTTTTGTAACGATTTTGTCGTTATACAAAGGATCCGGCAAAACATCCCTTTTTGGTATATGTCCTTTTCTCGGCACCTTGCTTCCCTCCATCACATGATAATAACGGCTCCGCGCGAACGTAAACATTTGCATTTGCGTTTACACGATTGGCCGTATATCAACGGTACTGGCGGCTTATTATGAACAAATTTAGCATTTATGCTATGAACATTGCAGTGACTTGCAAATCATAAATTATAAATCACAAGTCATGTGTCTTATGTCATATATCTTATGTCATATGCCAAATGTCTTATGCCATAAGCCATAAGCCATAACATTTGTCCGGCCATCATCAATCAATATAAATGATGCCCTCCCGCCGCCTTGCGCCAAAATATATATTCAATACAAAATAATTTGATATGGTTAATCCTGTATATAAATAATATAAATTTAACGCTGAGACTATCCTTGAACAATGCATACCGCGCCGACGCAACCTTGGGCATAAGCAACCTTTAACATATGCGGCCTTGAGCATATGCAGTTAACGCCGGCGTCGGCGTCGGGCGCTATGTCGTCCTGGCAACGCCGGTCCTCGGGCGCTTCGACCCATACATAGAACGGCTCTGGTTGCGGTTCGCGACGCCCGCCGTGTCCAGCGTGCCCCGGATTATATGGTACCTGCAGCCAGGGAGATCCCTCACCCTGCCGCCCCGGATCAGCACGACGCTGTGCTCTTGCAAGTTGTGCCCAATCCCGGGTATGTAGGCCGTAGCTTCGATCCCATTGGTCAGGCGCACCCTCGCGACTTTGCGCAGGGCCGAATTCGGCTTCTTCGGCGTGACTGTTTTAACGACTGTGCAGACGCCCCGCTTCTGCGGGCAGTTTATGTCGATGGGCCGCATTTTCAGCGTGTTGAGCCCTTTTTGCAGCACAGGGGCCTTGGACTTGCTGTCCTTTTCTTCCCTGCCTTTTCTGACCAGTTGATTAAATGTCGGCAATCATTTCACCTCCTCCCGGTTAAGAATATTCAAATAAAAAAATGCCAAAAACGTCAATGGACCCGAGGGGGATCGAACCCCTGACCTCCGCATTGCGAACGCGGCGCTCTCCCAGCTGAGCCACGGGCCCATAACTAGCGTTTTTCTGCAACGTTTCAAGTATAACAGATTCTTAAAATTTGTAAAGCTATTTTTCAGCGGCTAGCCCGCAAGGCCTCGCAAGGCTTCGCATGCGTTGATGACGTTGCGAGCAAGCATTGCCGTCGTGACCGCCCCGACGCCGCCCGGCGCAGGGGTGATGCTTCCGGCGACTGCGGATGCGGACTCGTAGTCGACGTCCCCGCACAGGGCGCCGCTCTCCGTGACATTTATCCCCACGTCAATCACGGCCGCTCCCGGCTTGACGCATTCGCCGCCTATCATTTTTGCCTTGCCGGCAGCCGCAATTAAAATATCGGCGCGCGCGCATTCTGCGGCGAGGTCGCGCGTCCTGGTGTGGCAGACAGTGAGCGTTGCGTGCTCTGCCAGCAGCAGCATCGCAAGCGGCCTGCCCACAACCAGGCTGCGCCCGACGAGCGTGACGCGGCTGCCCGATATCGGGATATCATAAAATTTGAGTATTTCGATGACGGCGGCGGGGGTACAGGGCGCGTGCCCCGACATGTCGCCTGCAAAAATCTTAGCCGCATTGGCCGTGCTCATGCAGTCGACGTCCTTTTGCGGGTCGATCAGCGCCTTCACAGCCGCGCCGTCGATCCCGGCCGGCAGCGGCGACATGACGAGTATGCCATGCACCGAGCCATCCCCGTTTATCCGGGCGAATTCCGCGAGAAAGTCGCCGTTGTCGACGTTCGCGTCAAACGTATGGAGCCCGCACTCAATGCCAAAGCTTTCGCAGCGTTTTATAGCGCCGCGCGCATAGGCCTCGTCATCCGGGCGGTCGCCCACCCTGACTATGGCGAGCCTGGGGGGCGCGCCGGACGCGGCAAGCCCCGCCGCGCGCGCCGCAAGCGCCCCTTTCATGGCATTGACCACGCTGATTCCTTTTAGCACCGTTGCTGGCATAGAAATGTTCTCCGATAGATAAGAGGTGGATAAACTGCGGACGGGCGGGCGAGAGGTGTGCATTGCACGGTCAAGTTTGTTGCACTAGCCGCGGACGCACACTGTGCGTCCCTACGGAAAAAAACGGGGACATCCAGGTAGGGACGCAAAGTGTGCGTCCGCTTTCGGTTGTTACAGCGCTGACGCCACGCGCTTGAGGTTCGCCAGGCCCTCTATCGCCAGCGCCTCGCCGCTATCGGCGAACTTGCGCCATATCGCGCAGTTGGCCGCCAGCTCCTCGAAGCTCGGGTCGAACGACTCTATCGTCACCGGCCCGTCGTAGCCCACCTCCAGCAGCGCCCCCATAAACTCCGCGAACGGCACGAGGCCCGTCCCCGGTATGCCCCGGTCGTTTTCGTTGACATGCACATATCCCAGGTACTCCTTGCCGCAAGCATGCACGGCGCCCCGGAAGCTCTTCTCCTCGCGGATCATATGGAAACAGTCGAGGTGCACGCGCATGTTACCGACGCCGACGTCCTTGCAGTACTGCACGGCATCCTCAGCGATATTTAAGAAATGCGTCTCAAAGCGGTTGACGCACTCCACCGCGATTACGCCGTCCCAGTTGTCCTGCGCGTATTTTGCGATCTCTTTCATCGCGCCGACCGACCACTCCCACTCCTGCTCCGTCCTGGGCCTGCGCGTCAGGCAGCCCCAGCCGGCGTAGATGACGCCGCCGAGTATCTTGGAACCGATGGCGCGGTTGATGTCGACCATCAGCTTCATATGCCTGACGCCATTCGCGCGGACCATGGGGTCGGGAGAAATAAGGTTGGTGTCCGCGCCCAGGGTAGTGGTGGTCACCAGCTCCAGCCCTGTTTCATTTTTCGCTTTCAGCACGCTGTCCAGCGGAAATTTTTCCGGGTGCGCGACCGCGAGATCCACGACCTCGAAGCCCAGTTCCTTTGCTTTCGGGATTATCCATACGTCCTTGTCGGAAAAATCCTCGGTCCAAATGAAGCTGTCTACGCCAAATTTGAAATATGCCATTGTAACCGTAACCTCCCATTCAATCAAAATATGATTTTGGATGCCTTTATAACGCCGTCAATATTGCGGAGCCGCCCTAGAACTTCCTCCGTAATCGCCCCATCGACGCTGATGAACGCGACCGCTTTCTCGCCCCTGCGGTTCCGGCTCCACTGCATCGCCGCTATGTTGATGTCCGCGTCGCCGAAAGTCGTGCCGATTTTGCCTATGATGCCGGGCCGGTCGACGTTTTGTATGGCCACCACGCTCGGCGTCGGCTCGAAGTCCAGCTTATAGCCGAAGAAGTCCACGATGCGTATCTCCTCCTTCGCGAAAACGGTGCCGGAGATGGACTCGACGCGTTCGTCGGTCGTGAACGTCAGGGTGATCAGGTTCGTGTATTTTTCCAGGTTCGCATCCTTTGTATCGCTAATGGAAATGCCGCGAGCGTTCGCGATAAACTCGGCGTTCACGAAGTTGACGTCGTCGGCGAGCGGGCTCATCAGGCCCTTGACGGCGGCCAGCCTCAAAACGCGCGTGTCCTTTTCGAGCAGGTCGCCGGAGCATTTTACCTCCACCTTGCGCAGCACCCCGGTCTGGACCTGGTAGAATATGCTGCCCAGCTTCTCGGCAAGGTCGATGTAGGGACGCAGCTCCGCCAACTGATCCGCCGGCACCGACGGGGTGTTGACGGCGGGGACCATCTCGCCGTTCAGCACGCCAGCCACGCTTTTGGATATCTGCACCCCTACATTGTACTGCGCCTCCTGTGTGGACGCGCCGAGGTGCGGCACATATATCACGTTTTCCAGTTCCAGCAACGGGTTTATATAGTCCTGCCGATCGGGCGGCAGATCGAAATTCGGCTCTTTTTGCAACACGTCCAGCGCCGCGCCCGCCACAGTGCCGCCCATCAGCGCGTCGTACAGCGCCTGTTCGTTGATGATGCCGCCGCGCGCCGCGTTGACGATCCGGACGCCTTTTTTCATTTTGGCGAACTGCGGCCAGTCCAGCATATTCGTCGTCAGCTCCGTCTTTGCTATGTGAACCGTTATGAGATCGGATTCGGCCAGCAGCTCGTCGAGCTCCTCGCAGCGGCGCACGGACAGGCTCTTGAAGCGCTCGTCGCCCACGTACGGGTCGTATGCGATCACGTCCATGTGCGAGCCGCGCAGGCGCTCTGCGACAAGGCTGCCGATCCGGCCCAGCCCGATGATGCCGGCGACTTTGCCGTTCAGCTCGTAGCCGGTGATCCGGTTGCGGCGGAAATCGTTGTTGCGCGTGTTGGCGTATGCCTGCGGGATGTTGCGGAACACGGAGTATATGAGCCCGACGGCCAGCTCCGCAGCCGCCATCGAGTTGCCGTCCGGGGTGTTGACGACGACGACGCCCTTGCGCGTCGCCGCCGGTACGTCGATGTTGTCCACGCCGGTCCCGGCGCGGCCCACGACTTTGAGGCTGTCCGCATGTTCCAAAAGCTCCGCCGTCACCTTGGTCGCGCTGCGTACAATGAGCCCGTCGTAGCCGGGGATGACGTCCGCCAGCTCATCGGGGCCGAGGCCCAGCTTGACGTCCACGTCAAAAAATTGTTTTAGATATTCCACGCCGTCGTCGGCGATGCGTTCGGAAACAAGTACCTTCTTGGCTTTCATGGATGCGATAGTCCTTTCGTTTATGCGGCTATGCAAGCGCCTTTTGGATGGCTGCCAGCGACGCGCCGCTTTCTATTTTATGCCCCGCTTTGGCGAGCGACAGCTCCAGCGCGGAAAATGTCCTGATGAGGTCGAAGCGGTTGAAGTAGCCGCAGTGGCCGATCCGCAGCAGCTTGCCTTTCAGCCCCTTCTGCCCGCCGACGACCATGACGTCGTAGCTTATGTTCAAGTCCTTGATGACGCCGTCAATGCCCAGGCTAGAGCCCAGACCGGAACCCAAACCGGAGCCTCCGCTCTCCCCCTCCGGCGGCTTGACCGCAGTTATCACATACGACGAGTGCCGCTGCTCCGGCAGCAGCGAGAGCCCGAGTGCCGCGACGCCGGCCTGCGCCGCCAAGGCGTGCCTTTTGTGCCGCGCGTACACGTTCTCCAGCCCCTCCTCCAGGAGGATTTTTACCGCTTCATTTTGGGCCAGCACGAGCGTGATCGCCGGCGTGAAGGGCGGGTTCTCGGATATCTTTGCGATCCCGTCTCTGTATTTTTTGAAGTCCCAGTAGTATTTGGGCAGCTTCGATTTTTCATAGGCCGCCCAGCCCTTGTCGCTCAGCGCGGCGAACCCGAGGCCGGGGGCGTTCATCAACGCTTTCTGCGAGCATGTGACGACGGCGTCTATCCCCCACCCGTCCATTTCGAGCTCCAGCGCACCCAGGCTGCTGATGGCGTCGACGGCCAAGATGCGATCGGTGTCGCGCGTCAGCTCCGCCACCGCTTTAATGTCGTTCGTGACGCCCGTGGACGTCTCGTTGTGGGTCATCAGGACGCCTTTGATTTTATGGGCGTGGTCTGTGTCCAGAATCTTTTTTATCTCAGCCGGGTCGGCGGGCTTGCCCCATTCGTATGCGAGGACCTGCACGTCGAGGCCGAACGCCCTCGCTATGTCCGCAAAGCGCTCGCCGAACACGCCTATGGTCACGGCCAGCACCTTGTCGCCCGGCGAAAACAGGTTGGCGACGGCCGCTTCCATAAGGCCGGTCCCCGAACACGCGAACGTCATGACGGTGTTTTTTGTCCTGAAGACGAGTTTTAGGTTTTCGCACAGCTCGTCAAAGCTTTTTTCATAGTTAGCCGTGCGGTGGTGGATAATTTGCCTGCGCATGATTTCCAGAACCCTGGTCGGTATCATCGTGGGGCCCGGGGTCATCAGCAATTTTTCGTCAAACATCGTAGCTTGTCCTCCATTAAAGCGGGTGCATTCATATGCATTCATATTTTATTTACAATGCCGCGCTGCGCGCTCTGCGTCAACGTAATATAAAATTATATTTTAACCCCGCATACCCTGTCAATAATTGAACATTCATGCGTACGCCTTTTAATGGCGAAGTAAATTCCCAAAGTAAGTTCCACAATGGCGAAGGTTTAATTGCGAACGAGCGTGAATTCGCTTATTTCGAACAGCTCCTCGCCGGCCGCGGCGCCTTCGTTTGCTACGAAGCGGAACATAAGGTCCTGGCCGTTCAACAGCATGGCGCCGCCATAATTTACTTCATTCATCTGCTCGGCGCTTATCCCCAGTACGAACTCCCGCCATTCGCCGGGCGGGCCGTCTATATCGCATGCGCCGGCATAGAAAATCCACATGGGCCACAATCTGAACCCTTTGTTAGGGTAAATCTCTATGCGCCCACCGGCCAAGGTTTTCGCGCGGACCTTGAATGTCGCCCCGCCGCCGGACTCAAAGGGCGCGAGGCTGAACAGGATTTGATCGCCGTCCCTGATCCCCGATACCTGCAGCTCCCGTCCTACCTCTGTGGTCGCGCCTGCGTCGGTCGATGGCGCGCGCCATGTGCCGATGCTGCCGCCACTGCCGACACCACTACCGCCGCTGCCTCCGCTGCTTCCGCCACCACTACCGCCGTTACCAACACTGCCGCTACCACTGCCGACGCCACCTACGCCGTCGCTGCTTCTGTAGCTGAAGAGCGCGGCGGGGATGGTTTTGCCCCATATGTCCGTTCGCACGCTCTCCCCGTGGGACGGCGGCAGACCGAACTGCCATTCAATGAAGAGACACAGTTCCACGTTGGAGGCCATGCCTGCGGGTCCTCGGAATGTGAATACGATGTCCTTTGTCCCGCTGACCGGGCGGGCCAGGTAGCCTGTGAACCAGGCGTTCTCACCCAGTGTGTCGCAAATGGGGATCTCGCACAGCACCGGCCCGCCGGGCCCGCCCTCGCGTGCGATTATGGATGCGCTGTCATAAAATCCGCGCGCCCGCACCGTCAGCGACATCGGCTCCAGTACGCCGAAGTTCAGTGATTTGTATGTGGCCGAACTATCGGCGCTTACAAGCAGGCTCGGGACATAATTATCAAATTCGTTGCCAGGGTTGCTTGCGCCTTCTGCGTCGGCGCGCGCGCCGAGGCTTTCCCGGGCGTTGGTTATATTCGCCATTAGGTCAAGCGCCGGTCTTGGCTCGAACGGGCTGGCCAGCCCTTGCGCAGGCCAACTCCCGTAGTCCGGCGTCCATGACAGGCCGGCCCGCTCCACCGAGCCGCGCCAAACCGAAGGCTCGCCGACGGCCTGTATGTCCATCATCGTGTTCCACGATATGCCCTCCTCCTCCAGGACGCGCAGCAAATGCACGTTCGGGAAGTCGGTGAGCTGCGACTCGCCCCCGTAGGATATGGACCAACTGGGTACTTCCGTGTTCATTATGGGGTAGCCATGTTCCCGAAAATACTGGATTTCGGAGCGCAACAGTTCGCTGCCCACCCATATGTTTTCGTCGTGATATGAATTGAATGACTCATAGCAATGGAAGCCGACCGCCTCGTTGGTCCATGGGATGTCGACCAGCCTTTCCAGGCCCTTAATTTGCCCGATAGTGTCGATCATGTCGATCGAATGCGAAAACGAAAAGAATATGCACAAGGTTTCCGGCGCGTAGCTGCGGATCAACCGATAGGCGTCGGCGAAAAACTGCGTTATGACGCCGCGCGGGTATATCCATTCCATTAGCTCGGGCGGCTCGCTCAGTTCATTGGCGATGTCAAAGAACACATGGGGGCGCGAGCCGTAGCGCTGGGCCATAACTGTCCAATACTCGAAGAGGGAGTCAAAGTCTATCGTCCCTGCTTCGTGGTCCTCTTTTACGTCGCCGGATATCCATACATACAGACCTGCCTGCCCGGCCCAGTCGATGAACATGTCCGCTGTTTCAAGGCATTCGAGGTATTCGGCGCCGCCTTTGTCGTAAGATTGCAGAGGTACCGAAAACCTGACGCAGTTGAAGCCCAGCTCCACGAGCCCGGCGATGTCGTCGTAGGTCACTTTCATGCCGGGGCTGTGGTTGCCCATCATCATTTCCCCTGTGCCGAACACCATGCCGCGCATCAGCGTGCCGCGATCGGTCAGGATTGTGCCGTTGCCGATACGCGGGCGGCCGCGCTGGGCGGGGGCCGGGGTGGGCGTGGGGGTAGGCGTAGGTGTTGGCGTAGTTGTTGGTATGGGTGTGGGGGCGGACGTGGGGATAGGCGCCGGGGTTGGCGTGGGCGTAATTGTAGGTGTTGGCGTTGAGCTAGGGGTAGGTGTGGGCGTTAGGGTGGGTGTGGGGGTTGGTGTTAGAGCAGGGGTAGGTATTGGCGTTGGCGTGGGCGTAATTATAGGTGTTGGCATTGGACTAGGCGTAGATGTAGGTGTTGGTGTTGCAGTGGGCGTTGGTATGGATGTAGGCGTTGGGGCTGGATTAGTTGTAGGCGTTGGTGTAGCTATAGGCGTAGCTGTGGGTGTAGCTGTAGGCGTTTGCGTTGGTGTAGTTGTAGGTATAGCAGTTGGTTCTGATGTTGGCGTTGAAGTGGGCGCGGGCGCTGGTGTGGGTACAGGTGTGGGCACAGGCGTCGATGAGCTCCATCCGCCACCGCTCGGGGGCGGCGTGCTTCCATCGGGTGACGGCGCGGGCGGCGGCACAGGCGCGGGCGACGGCGTGGGCGTGAGCCCAGGCGATGGTGCAGGTACCGACGACGGCGCCGACGTCGGTGCGGGTGTCGGTGTGAGCGCGGGCATAGCCGCCCCGCCGGGTACCTGCCCTGCGTCAAAGCCTGGTATGTCGATATCGACGCCGCCGGCCCTCCGAATATATTCGCCAGACTTAAACAACCTGCCCAGCATCCTAACCGCCATTAATAGGGCTTGTTCTCTTGTACAGTTAGAGAAGTCCGCATCGAAAATCGATCCCTCTGTGTGCCTCGGTGCAAAATAATTAGCCCCTACACCCAATATTATAGATTCACTTGCCATGAAATATACCGACTGCCTGGCCCATTCCGAAATCAACGCGTCGTCTTCGAACGGCGCCGCGCCACTGGTATTCAATGAATGGGCTGTATAATCGTCGTCCCCCGCAAGCGTCCAACCCTGCCAATATATCTTTTTATAAACGCGCGTCAGCATCGTCGCCGCTTGTTCGCGGTTCAGGATGCCGTCCGGGTCGTACAGACCCCCTCCGACGCCGGCTACAAGATCATTGCCCGCCGCGAACAGCACGTCCTCGTCATCTGTGTCGCTAAACGTGCCATGTGGCGCGGCGCCATCAAATACTTCCATGTTAATATATGTTTCTACACCGGTCACCACATTGTAGCCCACGGCTGGTATGCCATGTTCGTCCACATATGCCGCGCGGTACAGCTTGTTTGCGACAGCGGCGAACTCTTCCCGCGTTATCGGCAGCCTCAAGTCGGCGCCATTGAGCTTGTCGGGGAAAAGCACGTAATACATTGCTAACGACAATTCGGGCAAAGCCCAATCGGATGCGGCCCCCCAAGGTTGCCTGTACTCAAATACCGTATTCCACGATTGCCCGTCCAAAAATACCGCATCCCTCGGTTGACTGTCTATAAATACCGCATCCTGCGGTTGACTGTACACATTTACCGCTCCCAGCGATTGCGTGCCTGCAGCTTTTTTAGCAACCGCTCCCTTGACTTCCGGCAGATTGAACTGCCAATCGATAAAGTAACACAGGGCGAAATAGTCGCCGCCTTCGTCGGCGCCTGCAAATGTAAACGTTATATCTTTAACACCGCTGATGTTCCGTATTAAATTGGCTGTGTAAAATACGTTCTCCTTGTCCACCTGGTTGAATGGCACCTCGCATATGACGGGGCCGTCGGGGCCGCCCTCGTGAGCCCGGACTTTCGCGCCATTTTCAAAGCCCCGCAGCCGCACCGTCAGCGACGCCGGGGTCAGTGCGCCGAAATTTACGGACTTATATGTGACATAGCTGTGGTTGTTTACGAAGAAGCATTGTATATAATTTTCGTAAACATTACCCATTTCTACCATGCTCTCCGCCTCGCCCAGGCTGGCGTACGACTGCGGCGAAACATATGGGCGGGACACCGCTGCCCTGCGCTCGTACGGGTTCGTGAGCCCTGGCATCGGCCAGTCCCCGTAATCCGGCGTCCACGCGACTGCGGCCCTGTCGAACCTACTTTGCCACACAGCCGCCTCGCTGATGCGTGTAACGTCCACGCCGCTAAACCACGCGACGCCCTCCGCCTCGAACGCCCGAATAGCTTCTGCGTCGGGGCTGCCAGCCGCCCCGGTTGCGCCCCCGCCGCTTCCGCTGCCTTCGTTGCCTGCCCCGCTTCCGTTACCTCCGCTGCCGGCTCCGCTTCCGCTGCCTCCACCGCCTGCCCCACCGGCGCCGCTTGCGAACACATGCGAGGCGGGCGCCCCCGTAACGACCAACGGGCAGCCCAGCGAGCGGAATTTTTTGATTACGGATCGGGCAAGGGCATAGTGAAGCCAAGCGTCGCCCTCGCGTAGGTTTTGGACGCCATCGTTAAAATAATAGCCGACGGCCTCGTTCGTCCACGGGATGCCTGCTTGCGCGAGCCGTCCGGTTTCACCGACGATCCGCTCTATATCGGGGGCGAACGGCAGCTCATGCGTGAACGTCCACAGCACGCAGAGCGTGTCGGGGGCTGTCGCGCGGGCGGCGTCATAGGCGCCGGTGGCCAATGCAGGTATGCCGGACCTGTCCGCCGGCGTGCCGGTTGGCATACCGGTTGGTGTGCCGGTTGGCGTACCATTGCAAGCCACGTTGACTATTTCGAAAAAAACATGCGAGCGGTCTTTATACCGGCCCGCGAACAAACGCCAAAAATCCTTTGCGTATTCCTGGTTGGACAAGTCGCCGGGGTCGCCGTCGAGTGTCAGGCTCACGCACGCATATATATCCAACTCCCCCGCCCATTGGATAAATGCATCGGCACAGGCAGTCTCGTATACGTACTTTGACGATGTAGGATCGAGCGGCCAACCCGGATTTGCGTCAAATTCCGCAATTATTTCGATTTTAACGCTATTCAGACCGTTCGCGGGTATTTGGGCGAAGTCCGCGAATGCCGGGCCATCGCCCGAACCGCCGCCAGGTTGGTTTGAGCCGCTTTCCATGTCATATGTCCGTACATTAATCCCGCGCATTGGCGTACCCCAGGCCGTATAAACGGTGCCTTCCATAATGCAAGGCCGACCGACGGCGCTCACCGATCCGCCGCTTGGATACTCATTAAAAGGCAGGATAACCGTATCAAGTAGATTATCTGATTCGGGCGGTTGCGCTCCCGGATGATCATCCACAAACGCGTGTCCGGTCAACTGACCGTTTACTTGCCATACCGTATCCGTGTCCCCTGCCGCTAACGCAAAGCTGTTGAACAGCAGCGCCGCCGCCACGCAGTATAATATTGTTTTACGTATAATCCGCATAATGAAAATCGCACCCCCTCATATATAATAATCAGGCGATTTTATTGCGCTTACACACAAATACCAACCGCCCCGAATGTACACCTGCACGCGAACATCAAGCCGCTACAACGACCCGGCGATATCCTAATTCGATACACACCGTAGGGCGGGGGCTTGCCCCGCCGCGTCCCCGCTTGCCGCCCCTCGCCACGCACGTTGCCATATGAATAAATAAATTTTTATATCATTAATATCAATTCAAAACGATTATATCAAAATTGCATCTTTTTATCGCATATATCGCATGTCGCTCAGGCGGGCCGTAATGATTCATTGATTTTATTATCTGATCAGGTATAATCATTCATGTAATAATTATGGGGGCTGTGGGCGATGGGCGCGAAACGCAGAAATTTAATGAAATTTATCATCATCACAGTCGATCTCGCGCTGATTGTCGCGTCTTATGTAATCACATTCTTGATCCGTTTCGGCGAACTGCCGGAATACAACACCCAACCTTTCGTGGCCGCGCTCCCGTTTGTGGCCCTCTCTTTTTTGGCCTACGCAGACATCTTCGGCCTACTGAAAATTGGCCGCAGTTCGCGCCGCCAGGTCATGGCCCAAATTCTCAAGCTCGTGTTCATGCAAGCCTTGACGACCACCACTATAGCATATTTTATGCAGGGGTTCGCGTTCCCGCGCACCGTGCTGCTGGGCTCCGCAGTCGTCCAGGCCGCGCTGCTGGCTACATGGAACTGGATCATGCTATCGCTGCGCAATCGGTACACGGTAACCACCAACGCCATGATCATTGGCGGGGCGGAGGACGCGCGGACCCTGACGGAAAAAATGGCCGAATTGATCAACAGCGAAAAAATCAATATTAAATATGTTTTTGGCCCAGGCGATGAAGAACAGTTTTTCAGCGTTATAAGAAAGTCCCGCGTGGACGAAGTGTTTATATGCACAGGCTTGTCGGAAAATCTTAAGATACAAGTGATTCTCATGTGCATGAATCTAAAGAAGGTCGTGTACCTGGTCCCCGAAGTGTCGGAAATTGCCCTATTGAACGCACATGTCATAAACATCGATGACACCCCGCTCATTTTACTTGATCACATAAACCTGTCTTTTGAACAGCGCCTGTTCAAGCGCGTGTTCGACCTAGCCGCCACGCTGTTGGCGCTCCCCCTGCTGCTCCCCTTCCTGCTCATGGTCGCCGCCGGGGTAAAACTGTCGTCCCCGGGCAGGGTCCTCTATAGCCAGGAGCGCGTCACGGGCGGCGGCAGGCTCTACAGGATCCAGAAATTCCGCACCATGTACGAGGACGCCGAGCTCCTGACCGGGCCGGTCATCTCGTCCGAAAACGACACCAGGGTCACGCCGTTAGGCAGGTTTTTGCGCCGGTACCATATCGACGAGTTCCCGCAGTTGATAAATGTCATTAAAGGCGAGATGAGCCTTGTGGGCCCGAGATCGGAGAGGCCGTTTTTTGTGGAGCAGTTCAGCCGCGACATAGACGGCTATACAATAAGGAACAATGTGAAAGCGGGCCTGACGGGCTACGCGCAGATATTCGGCAACTACGACACGGAAGCGGGCATGAAGCTAAAATACGATATCCTTTATATAAGGAATTATTCACTGCTGCTAGACGTCAAGCTCATATTGCAAACATTTGGCAGCATTTTGTTTCGCCGGGGCGGAAACGGCGGCCCGTGACAGGCGCTTGTGCCGGTTGCTTGCTGCACGCCACTGCTGCATGCCGAAGGCGCCTGCATGCCCCGGTTGCCTTGCCCAAGCTGGCCGCATGCCCCGGCTGCCCGCCGCGCTCCCCATCGTTCTACCCGCCGTGCAACGATTATTTAAACGATTGTCGTAATATGATAAAATAAAACGCGAAAATTTGGTTGGCAGGGCTTGCATATTTATCATTCCACCAGCGCCGCCGACCAGAGGAGGTGTTTATGAGTAACGGCAGAAAAGAAAACAAAGGCGACTCTGTAAAGATAACAAGGGAGTATTTTGACTCGCTGCTGCTGGAAATGCGGCTGATCGACTCGGATCTGCCCTCCATCGAATACGAGCTGTTCGGCAGCGTATTCTCTACACCCATTATGACGGCTGCGTTGTCGCATTTGAACAGGACGCACCCGGACGGCATGGTCGAGCTCGCGCGGGGCGCCGCTGCGGCAAACGCCGTGATGTGGGCCGGCATGGGCGACGACTCCGAGCTGGAGCGCATTATAGCGACGGGGGCCAAAACCATAAAAATCATCAAGCCCTACGCCGACGAAGACCTCATTATGAAAAAAATCGAACATGCGGAGAGGCACGGGGCGCTGGCTGTCGGTATGGATTTGGATCACGCTTTCAGCCGGAGGGGCGGGTACGACAAGGTCCTCGGCCATGAGATGCGACCAAAATCGCAGGCCGACATCGTCCGCTACGTGCGCTCGACGAACCTGCCTTTTGTCATAAAAGGCGTGCTCAGCGCCCAGGACGCGCAAAAATGCCTGGAATCGGACGTTTCGGGCATTGTGGTTTCGCACCACCACGGGGTCATAGACTATGCCGTCCCGCCGCTGATGGTGCTTCCGGAAATCGCGGACGTGATCGGCGGGCAGATACCCATATTCATAGATTGCGCCATTGAGCGCGGCTACGATGTATTCAAGGCTTTGGCCCTCGGCGCGAACGCAGCTTCGGTCGGCAGGGCGCTGATGCCACCGCTCGCGAAAGACGGCGCGGAGGGCGTCAAGCGCGCCATTGAGGCGATGAGCACGGAGCTGGCTTACGCGATGGCTATGACAGGCTCCCCCGACCCCGCCTCGATTGACCCGGACACCGTATGGTCATAACATGCGTCAACGTAAAAAAAATAACGCAAAGGAGTGTTTATGAGCATAAAATTCAGCGGTAGGACGCAAATGCTGAGCGACCGCTATTCCGTATTCGAAGCGCTGGAATTCTTTAAGAACGCAGGCTTCGACGGCGTGGAGCTGTGCTATGAGGACCTGGGCTTTCATGTCAAGCCTGATTTATGGGAACCCCAATTTATTGCGCTGATCCGCGAGCGCAGCGAGCAGCTTGGGATTACGATATCAGCGGTCGGCAACCATTTAAAATATTTTCATGACGATTTCATGTTCGAAGCCGTTAAAAAAGGTATCAAATCTACGCGGCTGTATGGCGCGGATGTGTTTATATTCGCAGGAATGAACGACGCGAACGAAAAGGTCGCAAACAAGGGCCTCCGAGCGATCGCCGAGGAGCGAATCGGCGAGCTGTGCAGGCTTGCGGAAAGCGAGGGCGTGAAACTCGCCATGGAGCCCGAGCCCCCGTCCATCTATGCCAACACGGCGGACTTTTTGGCCCTGTGCGAAACCATCGGCAGTCCCGCGCTAGGCATCAACTTTGACGTCGGCCACGCTTTCCTGACGGACGCCGATATAATTGATTCGATTGGGCTGTTAAAAGGGAAAATATTCCATGGGCATATCGAGGACATGCAGCGCGGCCAGCATTTGCACCTCCTGCCCGGCGACGGCGACATGGATTTGGGCGCGGTTCTGGCAAAACTGGCGGAAACTGGTTTTAGCGGGTATATGTCAATCGATTTATACAACTATAAATATGAGGACGCGTCGGTCGAGGCGCTTAACAGGCTGCGCAAGATTGCAGGGGCCTGATATTTTGCCGGAGGTGATTAGATGAAATTGCCCAATTATCACAAAGACCCTGGGGCGCTGCATGTAAACTGCGAAGAAAACAGGGCGTACTACATCCCGTTCGCCGACGCCCGGGGGGCGCTACACAGCCATTGGTCGCTATCGGAGCGGGTGGCGCCGCTCTCGGGCGAATGGCGGTTCGAATACTACGGTTCGCCGTATGATGTGCCGGAGGCGTTTTGGCAGGCCGGCGATTGCGCGGGCGCGGGCGCTGGCATAGACAAGGGCGCGGGAGAGAGCGCAGGCGACGGTACATGCGAAGGTAAGGGCGCGGGCGCCGGGGCTGGGGCGGGCGTTGATACACGTACAATTAATGTGCCCGGCTGCTGGCAGACACAGGGGTACGACGGCAACCAGTACACAAATGTCCGCTACCCCATACCTTACGATCCGCCGCATGTGCCGGAAATGAACCCATGCGGCGCCTATGTGAGGGATTTTCATATAAGCGAGCCGGTGGGCCTGTTTTCATATTATATAAACTTCGAAGGCGTCGATTCGTGCTTCTATCTGTGGATCAACGGTAGTTTTGTCGGATACAGCCAAGTCTCCCACATGACCAGCGAGTTTAACATTACGGCCTTCGTCCGCCCCGGCGCCAATCAGGTCGCCGTGCTGGTCCTCAAATGGTGCGATGGAACATACCTGGAGGACCAGGACAAGCTGCGCATGAGCGGGATATTCCGAGACGTGTATATTTTACGCCGCCCGACGGGCAGCCATGTGCGGGATATATATGTCCGTCAGTGCATTTCGGACGATCTGTCCCGCGTAGACATTGAGGCGCAAATCGAATGGACGGCTGCGCCGGGCCCTGTTTCATGCGCCGTGTATGCGGAAAGCGCGCTAAGCGCGCCAGGCGATGCAGGCGCGCCGGGCTCGGCGGACGCGCCTATTGTATTGGCGCAGAGCGGCGCGGTTGGCGCAGGCGACGCACTCGGAGCGGGCGGGACGGCATCGACCATCCGCTTCACAATCGACAACCCAACGCTCTGGAACGCGGAATCTCCGGCGCTGTACACGCTGCTGTTTGAAGCGCGCGGCGAATATATCCCGATACCGCTTGGCGTCCGTAAAATTGTAGTAAAGGATGCTGTCCTCTACATAAACAACGTCAACGTCAAGCTAAAAGGCGTCAACCGCCACGACAGCGATCCCGTCACAGGGGCGGCCATTTCGGAACAGCAACTGCTGCGCGATCTGTCCCTTATGAAGCGGCACAACGTCAATGCGATCCGGACGTCGCACTACCCCAACGCGCCGTGGGCGACGCGGCTTTACGACCGCCTGGGTTTCTATGTGATAGACGAGTCCGATATCGAGTCCCATGGGACAATGTCCATATACGGCGCGCGCTGCGAAAGGGGCTATGACAAATGGGTGATAGACGATCATAACTACGGGGCGCTATGCCACGACCCGATGTTTGCAGAGCCGATGCTGGACCGCGTCCGACGCTTGGTTATGCGCGACAAAAACTCGCCTTCCGTAATAATGTGGTCGCTGGGGAACGAGTCTGGCTACGGGCCGAACCTGGAGGCCGCGACGGCGTGGATAAAGGAATATGACTGCAGCCGGCTGGTTCATTACGAGAGCAGCATCTACCAGATGGTTGGCCATGTAAACGACACGTCGAATATCGACGTTTACAGCAGGATGTACGCGGACGTCCCCTCCATCGACAAGTATTTTGAAAAGGGCCTCGACAAACCGTTCGTCCAATGCGAATTCGCGCATGCCATGGGCAACGGGCCCGGGGATCTGGAAGATTATTATCAGCAAATATACAAATATGACGGCTTCGCGGGCGGGTTCGTGTGGGAGTGGTGCGACCATACCATCTATTTGGGTCGGACCGAAAGCGGGCGAAAAAAATATGGGTATGGCGGCGACTTCGGCGAGTTCCCGCATGACGGGAATTTTTGCATGGACGGCCTGGTTTACCCCGACCGCACGCCGCACAATGGCCTAAAGGAATTAAAGAACGTGGCGCGGCCGGTCAGGGCCATCGGATTTGATGCCGCGAGCGGCGCCCTGACGCTCCGCAACTGCCTGGATTTTACCAATGTGAGGGACGCGTTCACCCTGCGGCTGACGCTGCTGGAGAGCGGCGTAGGCTGCGGGGCGGGCTGCTGCGATGGCGGCGGCGAGGGCGGCAGTGGCGGTAGCGCGGACTGTGGCGATGTCTGCGGCACAAGCGGAAGCGGCGCGAGGGTACTTCGCAGCATTGACATTCAAGGGGACGCGCTCGATATCGCCCCGCACGCGGAGTGTGTAGTGAATATACCGGCAGACTTTTTATCAGCGCCAGCGCCAGCGTCAGCCTCAGCGTCGGCTTCGCCTGCAGGGGCAGGGGCAGAGGCAGGGGCGTCGCTTGCCGCGTCCGCCGAATGTATTCATGCGAAAAGCCTGATGGTCGAATATATATGGGACAAGAGCGGAGCATTTATCAATGCGGGGGATCAGGCAGGTTTTGATCATTTCGTTCTGTGCGAAACGGCGCCACAGGCGGGCGAAACGCCGACCCGCGCGGCGCATGGCCATGAAAAAACGAAGTATAATACGGACAGCGATGATCGCTGGTTCGTGGTGGAGGGGCATAACCATCAGAGCGGCGACTTCCGCTATGTGTTCGACAGGTACAAGGGCGCCTTCAGCCAGATTGTAGTGCGCGGCGTCTCCTATCTGGAGCACCCGATGGAATACAACATCTGGCGTGCGCCGACGGACAACGACAGGAACGTTCGGCACGAGTGGGAGCGCGCGGGCTACGACCGGCATACGGTCAGGGTGAGCGCGTCCTCGCTGGACATGGACGGCGAAGCTGTTGTGATCCGCGCGCAAACGACGATATCCGCGATTTACATCCAGCCGATTTTGACGCTCGACACATGCTGGACGATACTGCCTGACGGCGGCTTTAACGTCCGGATCGGCGCTACGCGCGATACGCGGCTACCGTGGCTGCCGAGGTTCGGGCTGCGCTTTTTCATGCCCGAGCGCATGGATCATGTGTCGTATTATGGCTATGGCCCGAACGAGAGCTATATCGACAAAAGGCGGTCGTCCTACCTGTCGCTTTTCGGAACCACAGTGGATAAAATGCACGAAGACTACATAAAACCGCAGGAGAATGGCAGCCACTACGGCTGCAGGTATATGGAGCTGTACAACGGTGTACGGGCAAACCGGGGCGCGGTGTGCGTCTGCGGCGAAGGTTTTTCATTTAATGCGTCGGCGTACACGCAAGAGGAATTGACGTCCAAGGCGCACAACTACGAGTTGGAACAGTCGGGGCACACGGTGCTATGCGTCGACTACATGCAGTCCGGCGTCGGCTCGAACAGTTGCGGGCCGGTCCTGTTGCCGCAGTACCGCCTCGACGAAGAGCGTTTCACATGGTCGCCCACGTTCAAATTCGCACAATGAAAAACATATGTGCAGATGCGACATATGTCAACTAAAAAACAAACATAAACTGCGTTGATGGGACATCGCGCTTTACGAGAACCAACAAATTTTCGTACGGCGCGATGTCTTCATTTCTCTTTCGTACGGCGCGATGTCTTCATCGCGCCGCCATGCTTGTGGCGCCGCCTTTTATACTTCGCCCGATAAAATAACATTTGGGCAGACGCCGGACATCATCGTTTTTATCTCTTCCATTCGGCGCGCCGTCGGTGGGGCGGTTTTCGGCATTGCATCGCGCATACCGAGCGAATCATATTTGCCGCCGGACAAATTATGGTAAGCCAGCAAACGGACGCACGTAATATTGGGCATGGACGCGGCGAGCCTCCCCATGGCGAGCAGCGCTGCATCGTCGTCGTTGAACCCTGGAATGACGGGTATCCTGATTTCGCACAACGCGCCGCGCGCAGCAAGCGCCCGCAAGTTGCCGACTATCCTCCCAACCGAGCCGCCGGTCCACGTTGCAAGCTTATCGGCGTCCACGTACTTCAAATCAAATAGAAACATGTCCGTGTAGGGCAGCACCGTCTGAAACGCGGCCCACGGCACATCGCCGCATGTGTCGACCGCTATGTGCGTCCCGCTATCTTTGAGGATGCGCATGACGGCGGCGCAAAAATCCGCTTGAAGGAGCGGCTCCCCGCCGGAAAAGGTCGCGCCCCCGCCCGACTGCTCGTAAAAATCGGCGTCCTCGAGCAGGAGCTCCGCAGCGCGCGCGGCGGTGATTTTTTCGCCAAAAATCCGAAGCGCGCCCGGCATGCACGCGCCGACGCAGGCGCCGCAGCAATCGCACATCCTGCGCTCAATGTGGTGAAGCACCGGTGATGCGTCGGGCGCGGTGAGATTGCCTGTGGGCGCCTTGTCGCCTGCGGGCTCGTTTTCTTCTGCTGACTTATCGCCTGCGGGTTCGTTTTCATCTGCTGGCTTGTCGCCTGCGGACTCGTTTTCATCTGCTGGCTTTTTGCTCGCCCCCACAAAC
>Ga0099364_10003528_pt1 | contig 24245 bp, 17 predicted proteins | sample TergutTh196P3_FD_73070 | JGI IMG/M metagenome (GOLD analysis project Ga0099364, IMG submission 73070) | Microcerotermes parvus P3 segment gut microbial communities from Pointe-Noire, Republic of the Congo - Th196 P3 | ecosystem: Host-associated > Arthropoda: Insects > Digestive system > Gut ...
CCTTCGCCCGAAATGACGCCGGAATAGGTTTGATCATTATTGCCGGCATTAAAGATGATAGCGCCAAAGTTAACATCTTTCACTATGATATTACCGCTTGCCACTTTTCCGGCGTGCGTTATATTAAGCCAGCCTGCTTCAATGGTCGTTGTACCGGCGTAGGTATGTGCGGTGGGGAACTCTAATTGTTTGGTATTGCTGTCCCCGCTATATTCCACTTTTCCCGCTCCGGTGATTTCTTTCATGAAGGTCAACCTAACGCCCGGCTCGAAACGGAGGGTGGAGGTTGATTGGGAGAGCGTTACTTTGGAGTTAGTGAGGCTTCCGTTTGTACCGTTGCCGATTTGCAATGTGCCGTTATGAACTGTCGTCTCGCCATCATACGTATTATTGCCGGTAAAGGTTAGCCTGGCGCTATGATTCGATTTATATACCGTCCCGGCGCCCGAAATATCGACGGATATGGTATAGTCGTTATTGCGCCAAAAGCCCAATCCGGCATTGTTAACGATGCTGCTGCCGACAATTCTTCCCGTAGCGGTATTGTTGCCAATCCGCAACTCGCCTTCATTAATGACAGTCTTTCCGGTGTAATCGTTTTCGCCGGTGAAAATTAAAACGCCTTTGCCTATTTTGGTTAAGGTAGAAGCGCCGCTAATTTTGCCGCTAACGATCAGTTCAACTCCTTCCCACACATTTACTTCTACATCACCCGTAATGTTGATGTTATTCGTAATGGTATGAGGGAAGGAATAATCTTCGTGTCCCACCCAATTGATCGTTTGCGCCCAAACGCCTGCGGTAGTCAGCAACATGATAGCCGCCGTTAAAACCGTCTTTTTCAAGTTCAAATTCTTTTTGTTCATAATAACATGTGTTAATAAATTGATAATTTCATTGGAAAAAATATTTGATATAAAAAATAATTTTTGTCTGAATGAAGTCCAACGCTTTGAATTTCGGTGCAAAGATACGGCGGCAAAAAATACCGTGTAACACAAATTGTTGTAGGGTGACCCTACAAATTGTTGTAGGTAAAAAACGGATTTTACCCTACAAATTTTTGTAGGGTGTACCTGCAAAAATTTGTAGGGTCATGTCAACCATATCATGTCGTACCGTCATTGCGAGGAACGAAGCAATCTGATTGATTTATAGATTGCTTCGTTCCTCGCAATGACGATGCGGCATGTTACGGCTGACATGACGCCCGATAGCGTAACATTCCGTAGGGATGTTACGCTCGGTAGAAAATATGCTACAAACATTCGCATGCCGCAGGTATGCGACCCGTCAATGATTGCATACCTGACGGCATGCAAAGAATGGAATTGATGGTTAAATCCGTTATTCTACCGATATTATGTCCCTAACAGGACAGATTGTTGCTGACCCATGCTAACCGTACCCGGATAGCATGTCCTGTTGTTCAACTCAATTTGCCAAATTGTTTATATTTGTTAAATTATGTTTAGAAAGGGGGGTAAAAAATCATATATTTATATGATTGACAAGTTTATTTTTAGTTCGTATCTTTGTAGCGTCATTGAGACATCATTTTAGCGTCTGCTGAAAGGAGCGAACATATATAATAAACATAATATATAATAGACATTATAATAGAGAATTGAAGCATGGGAAATTATGATTACGGGTTTAATACCTCATCAAGTGCCTGGTCCGATGAACTGAAAAGTGCAATACACATTGCGCAGGAGTACGCTAAAGAATCATTTCAGGATTCGATTATGCCTGCTCATCTGCTCAAGGCCCTGCTGCATAAGGACATTGAGCTGATTCCGCTCATTGAGAAGATGGAGAAGGACTACTATTACCTGCTGGAATGGGCGGAGATACAAATCGAATTTTACCCGAAAACGCAGAAGGTACCGGACGGGCTGAGCCTTTCGGACACATCGCTGGCAGCCTTGCGCGAGGCGGAGGATTACCATTTTAAACTGAATATTGAAACGGTAACGCCCGAATGTCTGCTGGCCTCACTGGCTACGCCGGGGGTCGGGTTTACTTTCGAACAGCTGAAGACATTGCTGCTGACACCGCAGGAAGTGATTGACAGTGTGGCGGTAGCGCAGAAGCAGACAGGCAAAAGAAGCGCTTCACCGGGAGGCTCCGCAGCGGGTGGCGCCACCTCTAAGAATATTGCCAAATACTGCATTAACAGGAATGCGCTCGTCATTGACGGGCTGATCAGTCCGGTCATCGGCTTTGAAAACGAGATATCGGTTCTCTTTGAAGTGCTGGGCCGCAAGACGAAGTCCAACCTGCTCATCACCGGCGAATCGGGTGTAGGGAAAACGGCTTTGGTGAACGGCTTTGTGCAACGCCTTGTCGCCTCGGACGTGCCCGGCTTCCTTGATTCATATACCGTATATGAGTTGAACCTGGCGGCGATCACCTCCGATGCCAACTACAAAGGCGAAGCCGAAGACCGGTTGAAAAACATCATTGAAGAGATGAAACAGAACGACAACGTCATCCTGCTGATCGAAGCGGTCGAGAAGCTGATGGACAGGCAGGGCGTACTGTATGGCGCCATCAACACCTTGAAGCAGGCGCTCAACCAGGGCAATATCCTGCTGATATGTACAGCCTCCATCGACGGTTATACGAAGAATATCGAAATCGACAAAGAGTTTGTGCGCAAGTTTGAGAAGATCACAATCGAAGAACCCAATGCCGATCACTGTTTTCGCATACTGAAAGGGGCCGTGCAGACGTTCGGGGAGTTTCACGGATTGACCGTTTCGGAAGATGTGATCAGGGATGCGATCCGGCTGTCGAAGCGGTACCTGAACGGGAAGTCGCTGCCCGATTCGGCTTTCGACCTGATCGACCGCACGATGTCGCTCGTGCGGACGATGAACGACATCTCGGGGAAGGACATCCGCAGCATCCGCGAGAAGTTGCAGCGGCTGCAGGACAACCCTGACGGCCTGTCCGACAAAGCGCTGTTTACGGAGTTGGGGTGGTTGCAGTACGAACTGTTCAACAGGGTGAGCTGTATCCTGATAGCGCAGCTGGACGACGAGACGGATTTTGCAAAACTGGAAAAAAACGGGGATCGTTTCAATTATTTATTCTCGGTACTGGACAAGCTGGAGCCGCTGGCGCAGGATATACGTTCGCATATCGAGAGCGCCGACCTCTATGCCGTTGTCGCCCGTCAGACGGGTATCCCGCTGGGCAAGGTGCAGTCGAAGGAGCGCGACAAGCTGAGCAATGCCGAGATGACCCTGAAAAAGCGGGTTGTCGGGCAGGACCACGCGATCAAAACCATCCTGGACGCTATCTATGAATCGCGTTCGGGTCTTAACAAGAAGGGCCAGCCCATCGGTTCGTTCTTTTTCCTCGGGCCTACGGGTACGGGCAAGACGGAGCTGGGCAAGGCGCTGGCGGAGTTTCTGTTTCAGGAAGAGGCGGCGATGCTTCGCTTCGACATGTCGGAATACAAGGAGGAACATTCGGTGGCCCTGCTCTACGGCGCGCCTCCGGGCTATGTCGGCTACGAAGAGGGCGGCCTGTTAGTCAACCAGATACGCCAGAAACCCTATTCGGTGGTGCTGTTCGACGAGATCGAAAAAGCGCACCGCTCGGTGTTCGACCTGTTCCTGCAGATACTGGACGAAGGCAAGCTGCATGACCGGCTGGGACGCGTGGGCGATTTCTCGAATGCGTTGATACTGTTCACCTCCAACATCGGGAGTCAGTTCATCATCGATTCGTTCGGTCAGGGTGTCATTCCGCAGAACACTCAGTTGATGGAGATCATGCAGGGACATTTCCGCCCCGAATTTCTGGGCCGTCTGACGGAGATCGTGCCCTTCTCGCCGATCACCGAAAAGATTGTCACGATGATATTCGACATCCATCTGAAGGGATTGCTCAAGCTGCTGGACGAGCAGAACATCTCGCTGACCATTGATGACGAAGCCAAACGCACCATTGCCATGTCGGGATTCAACGCCCAGTTCGGCGCCCGCCCGATCATCGGCATCATCCGCAAAGAACTGCGCCGCCCCCTGTCGAAGATGATCATCTCCGGCGAAATAAAGAGCGGCGACAAAGTCAGCATACGGATGGAGAATGGGGAATTAGAGTTTAGAGTTTAGAGTTTAGAGTATAGAGTTTAGAGTTTAGAGTATAGAGTATAGAATTATGAAAAGTATACTTTCTTTATTTAAACGGAAAAAGCATATTAACAACATACAACAAAGTATTAATCATTTAAAAAAAAAACGCAGTATGAGTCTAAGAGAAAATTTTATTTCAGATGCGCCCGATGAAGAAACCGGCGGTAAGGTGAATGCCATTTCACAAAACAAAACGCTTTATATCGGGCAGTTTTCGGACACGGTAGCAGAGCCTGAACTGTTTCAGGAAGCTACCTCTATCAAGGAGGTATTCGAGAAATTCAAACCTCAAACGAGTGTGGAGTTCCAGACCGAAGACGGTGATTTCGTAGAAGAAACGTTGTCTTTCAGGGAGATGAAAGATTTTGAGATCAACAATGGAAGCGGACAGCTGGTTCAAAACAGTTCTTTCCTGCTTTCGGCGAAGAGCAACATTGAATCGAATGCTAAAATCAGGAAGCAGATCGAACAGAACAAACGCCTGAGAGACTTGTTGGCAAAACAGCAATCGAAAGATGAGTTACGCAACGTCCTGCAAAACCTGCTGGACGAACTGGAAAACAAATAATCAATCAATTAGGAATTAGGAATTAGGAATTAAAGAATTACGAATTACGAATGAACAATCCATTATTCCATTATTCCGTTATTCAATTATTAAATTATTAAAAAAAATGGCAGAGACAAAAATGAGCGAACAGGCAGTACAAAAAGCGGCTGTCGAGCAAGCAGTAGAGAAAAAAGAAGCGCGCCGGATAGAGGATTCATTGGCGCAGATCGGCGGATTTATTGCGCTGAAAAGTTTTATTCCGGAAATGGAAAATTTAGATTTTAAAAACAAGGCGCAACGCAACATATTCCTGAACGAACAGCGTTTTTCCGAGAAACGCAAGAAGTTGGCCGGCGACCTGAAAAAATGGATCGAGATGCTGTCGGAAGACAGGAAGACACCGATGGAGTATGCCGAATCGTGCAAGCAGAAAGAGCAAAAGGCGAGGGAGCTGTTCAGCAACAACCTGAGTATCGCAGCCGAATGTATCAAAAAGATAGAGACGGAGTACCGCACGCTGGACATGTTCTACAAAAACACGGGAAGCGACAAGGTTCGCAACCTGCGGCTGATCAATGTGGACAAAAACGAACTGGCCGATTCGAACTCGGAGTTTATACAGGAGATCAACGAACTGCTCAAACTGTCGTACGACCGGCTCAGCCTGAAGGACAGTTACAGCCTGATGGTCATGCCCGGATATATCTTCGAGGACAACGCCGTCATGCGGTTATGGGCGCAGATGGCGCACAGGTACAAAGTGATGCTTGTCACCGACCATGCCGACGAGACCCTGTACGACAACATGGTTGACAATACCGAACGGTATCGCGACAGCGACGTATTTCTGCAAAACATCATCCTGACGTCCAACTGGCTCCTGGGCCGCAAGAAAGAGGATATCGCCCTGGAGGAAGACAACCTGTATGTGCCTCCTTCGGGCGCCCTGGCCGGTATGATGTACGACGATTCGCGGAATATAGCCGACCCGTCGGCAGGTAAGAAGCACGGCACGCTCAACGAAGTGAAGGGCGTGCGCCTTGATTTGCTGAAATCCGAGATAGCCGGGCTGATGGACAAGCAGGTGATCCCGATGGTGTTCTCCGAAGGCCGGGTCATGGCGTTCAACGATACGACCCTGTTCAACGGCGACAACAAGGCGATGACCTCCTATACGATAGTCCGCGTGTTCGACTGGATCAAGAAGGTACTGATGAACTTCCTCAACGACGAGGCGCTCCAAAACTGGGACACCGTCAAGTCGCCCAAGATACTGAAAGAAAAGATCCAGGACTTCCTCAACCAGCACAAGGGTTACGGCAAACTGTTCCAGGACTACACCTTAGGCAACCCGTCGCAAGACCCGAATACGAAAAATATCACGGTCGATATGAATATCACCCCCTATTTTTCGGCTAAAAACTTCATCGTCAAACTGTCCGCCACCAAAAACAAAGGCGCCGGTTTCGACAAGGACTGTGATGTATCGTAATTCAGTTTTCAGTTTTCAGTTTTCAGTTTTTTCTGTCCACTGTCCACTGTCCGCTGATAACTTATAACTTATTGTTAAAACTTTAGAACCTTTTTATTAAACATTTTTATAAACAATTTCAAATTTTATTAGTTATGGCAAAGACTCCAGTAACACTTTCAGTAGATGGCTTCAAACCCAGAGAGGTGGCCATGGTAGAGTACGCTTTTTCACAGGCGACTGACAAGGAAGGTCAAACGACCGGTATTCCGCGAGGCGGAAAAATTACAATCAAGGTAAAAGCGATGAACGACGGCACCAACGAACTGCTCAATTGGATGTGCGACAAATCGCTTGCAAAAGACGGGAAGATCGAATATATGAACTCCTCGGATGCAGAGAAAAAAATGAAGGACGTTGAATTCAAAGGCGCATATTGCGTCGATTTCCAGGAATGCTGGGTTGACACCACCAAAGCTGAAGACCTCGCCCACTGGGAGCTGATCACGATCACGTGCAAATCGATCACCAATCAATCCGTAACCTACGAAAACGATTGGTTGTAATCAATTAATTATCAGAATAATGTTTTCTTTAAAACTGAAAACTGAAAACTGAAAACTATTTTAACATTTTTAAAAATCATTTATTATGGCAAAGACTCCAGTAACATTAAAAGTGGACGGCTTCAAAGAAAGAGAAGTAGCCGGCATCTCCTATCAGTTCACACAAGCCACCGACAAGGAAGGTCAGACAACCGGTATTCCGCGTGGCGGAAAAATTACCATCAAGGTAAAAGCGATGAACGACGGCAATTGCGAACTGCTCAATTGGATGTGCGACAAATCGCTTGCTAAAGGCGGAAAGATCGAATTCATGAACTCCTCCGACACAACGAAAAAGATGAAGGATGTAGAATTCAAAGGTGCTTATTGCGTAGAATTCCTCGAACATTGGGAAGACACCACAAAGCCCGACGACCTCGCTCATTGGGAAAAGATCACGATTACCTGCAAGGAAATCGTCAATCAATCCGTATCCTATGAAAATGAATGGCTCTAACAGGGTGAAAACGGGGCTATTGCTGCTTTCCGGCAAATAGCCCCGTTTTTTTAGTAAACCCCTGTCGCACTTCAACAAGTAAAAAAAATTAACATTTTAAAAATTACAATTATGGCAGAAAAAGTAGCTAAAGCAAATAAAACTACAGTTGCACTTTATTTTAATAATAATGAATTCTCCCCAAGATGGGTTGCGTCATTTGCAATGTCGTTCGACCAGCCAACAGATATATCGGGTCAGTTATCCGGTATTCCCCGTGGCGGTAGAATTACCATGCGGTTGAAAGCATTATCCGAAAACAAAGGTATAGGAGATCTGTATTTGTGGATGATCGAAAAAGACTCTTATAAAAGTGGTTACATTGAATTCAAAAAACCATCAGATATTGGTGAATTAATGAAACGGATTTACTTCAAGAACGCGAAGTGTGTAAGTTACCTGGAATATTGGCAAGACGAAACTACAATGACTAAAGAGGAAAAATCTGATTTTAACCTGTCACATTGGGAAGAAATCACGATTACATGCCAGGAAATTTATCATTCTGTAGTCGGAAAATCATTTATAAACAATTGGGATTTAGAAGATAATACGTAAAAAAAACGGATTATCCCATTTGAAAAGTCTAACATAATAACATTAGTATCTATGAAACTTCAAGCTACTTTACAATTAGATGACCGTCCCACAAAGTACGATGTGCGGTCGCTTGACTATGAACTATTCAAGCAATATAACAACTCCAACAAGCCATCAGGAGCCCCTGAAGGCGGAATAATCAATTTTACAATACTCTCTCCAACAAAAGAAAACTTCGAATTTCACAATTGGTTGTTGGATGTCAAGACTTCAGGCAATATGGTACAGCATCAACAGAAGAGTGGTAAATTCTTTTTACCCATCACACATGGCACCGAACAGGTTACCAAGACATTGAAATTTGAAAATGCATACTGTGTCCACTTATCCGAGTATTATAGCGGAACGGATTCATCGCAGATGTCCATGCGAATCAGGATAAGCGCTCAAATTATTAAATTTGACGAGGAGGGACAGGTGAAATTTAAAAACAAAACGATAAAATAATAACGTATGAGAACTTTAGTTAACAAGGTAACTATTACGATTGACGGGGAAGAATACAAGAATTACACTTTTTTGAACATTGTATTGCATCAGCAACTTTTAAGACCCAATGAGCTTAGTTTTACAATGCAAAATAAGGAAGAGATGGAATTATCGGATCATTCCTCTTTCACCACCCCTAAAAAATTAATGGGAGCGAAAGTTAATTGCCGGATTGAAACATTACGTTTTGACGACAAAGACATAATCGAAAATGAACCGGAAGTAATTGAATTTAAGGGTATTATTTTCAATGTCAATGTCTATAACCGTTCGGATATGTTTTCTGAACAGTTGATAGATGTGACAGCCTTTAGTCCCGATTATTTGTTGGCAGATCATCCGCACTGTTTTTCATATGAAGGTATGACTTTAGAAGCGATTGTCAAACAAACGCTCAGTCCGCATGATATAAAGAACATAATCAAACCGCGAATAACAGAACCCATTCCCTATACCGTTCAGTATAACGAATCGAATTATCAATTCTTGGCACGATTGGCGCAACGCTACGGTGAATGGATGTATAATGACGGTGAAAAATGGATTTTTGGAAATATTGAAACAGTAAAAAAGGAAGCGGTTTTGTTGCTTGCGAAGAACGACATTCGAAACTATCATTATCGGTCGAACCTCATGCATCATAAGGTTAATCATGCACATCATGATTACCTGGAGTACAAAAATCTGATGAAAAGCCATTCGGATGTTAAAGAACTTACAGCGTCCGGTTATGATTTATTGACCGATGAGGCCAAAGAGCAGTCGAATAAGTGGTTTAAAAAAGAAACATTTAAACACCTGCGATGCAGCAATCCTGAAGGCGAAGGAGCAAACGCTATTGATGATCTTCAGACATCGATAGACGTGAAACTGTACGGCGAAAAAACGCAGCAGGTCGTCTGTAACGGATCGACTGTTCGATCCGACTTAACAATAGGAAGTTGCATACAGATTTTGGATTGTCACGAAGTCGCAGAAGCATGTTCAATGTATGGTGACCTTATGATTACCGGTATTATCCATCGTACCGAAGAAAACGGAGAATACAGTAACGATTTTACGGCCGTTCCATCCAAGTGTGAATATCCACCCTACCATCAAAGCGATTTATTTCCCGGATCATCATCCCAACGAGCCAAAGTGATGGACAATAAAGACCCGGAGAAAATGGGACGTATCCGCGTTCAGTTCCTCTGGCAGGAAGAGCAGGATAAAAACCTGATGACCCCGTGGATTCGTATCGCCCAGCCGCATGGTGGCGATGGCAAAGGATTTTATTTCATTCCCGAAATCGACGAAGAAGTAATGGTTGACTTCGAAAACGGCAACGCCGAAAAACCCTACGTCGTCGGTACCCTGTACCATGGAAAACAAAAACCCAAATCCAATCATGTTTTTGATGATAACAAGCTCAAGAGCATACGCACACGTAACGGACATACCATAAGTTTTGTAGACGAAGGCACTGGAGGAAGAATGGGTATATTCGATTCCGAGAAAGATACAGGTGAAATTCGATCTTATTTTATTGGTTTAGATTCAGACAAAAAATTAATTAAAATAATATCAAGAGGGAATATTGAATTATATGCTTCAAATAACATCATTATGAATGCAGGCGGAAACATAGAAAGCTATGCCGGACGTGACATCACGGAACAAGCCGGCAATGACATTAGGGAAAATGCTTCAAACGACATTGTAACGTCTGCTTCAAATGATAGTTTTCAAATGGCTTTTGGGTCAACTTACGTTAAGGGCGAGAGTTCGGTTGAAATACAGTCAGGTGGTGACATTGCATTAGACGCCGCTACAAAAATTACCACCTATGCGACTCCGCAAATCAATTTGGAAGCAACAGCGATGGTAGAAATAAAAGCGCCAATCGTTAAAATCAATTAAGCAAGATTCGGACGAAACGGTAGATTCCTGTGTTAAAAATTAAAATTCTTTTATTATTAATCTAAAAAATTAAAATTATGATAAGCGGAGACCCGTATAAAGAAGTAATCACCAACGATTATAAAGGGAATATAACTCGCATGTTTTTCCGAAATTTGTCAAATCACTATTTTACACAGAGGATGGATTTTGATAGAATAAACTCTGTTCAATTTTACCGAGAAAGTGATCTGTTCAATAAATATACATTGCAAAATTTTCAGATGAAGTGCTTGCTTGAGGAGGTTTGTCCCAAACATTTACTTTGGCTTAAGACTTTTATTGATAAAGCTCCAAACGACGCTTTGTTCCAGACTGATCGTAAAAAATATTTGGAAATGGCTTTTAAATTAACAATGCATGAAATCTATTTAGCGATAAATTATCATATTTCACATGTAAGATGGGGACCGCAATATGTGGATATTACTGACGGTGTATATGATAAAATTTATAAACACCTATTCGCGATAGGCAGGAATACAGCAAGTTTAGTATCGGGTGGAAAGTCAAAGAAACCAAATTTTAAAGCAGCTGTGAAAGCAAACGAAGTTGGTATAATTGCTGGCAAAACGGATGCATTTAATGAGTACCAGAGTAGGATGCATTTGCGGCATTTAAAATCAAAAACATATGTACGTCCTTCAGAGTGGGTAAGTCAAACACATCTGGATTCTGTATATGAAAAAACATATCAAGAAGTATATGCAGAAACATATAATTCAATGGTAGAATCAAAAATAGTTAGAGACGCCGTAAAGGAGGGTGGAAAGGGGTTTATTGAAGATATTTTATGCGATGATGCAAGTACTGATTTTTTAAATTTGTGGGCTGAATATCCAAGATATGGTGGTGATTTAGCTACAATTGTGGATATATCCACTGACATGATTCCTCCCGCAGCAAAGGTGAAAAGTATTTTACTTATAGGATATAACGTTTGGGGTTTATTTATTGAGTCTATCAGAGCTAAAGAAAAAATGAAGGCTAATGCGTTGATCAACATTAATATTAGGGAGAAAAATAATTCAATAAAAGATCGTCTCTTAATTGATTTATATTCTCACGATCACTCTTACTATATTCCAAATTTACTAAATTGGTTTGCTCCTGATATAGTACATGAATATAGCGAACTTCGTCGAAAAGTATTCCCACACAAAACACTTTTCCCAAATGGTAAATATATATTTTCTAAAGATTTTTTTGTGGATTATTATCTTGAGTATTTTGCAAACGAAGATAAACGAGATAAGCCACTGACTAATCAAGATATTATCAATTTCTTAAATTTATGGTATATTGATCTTACAGATCGTGTTCGTCAGGATGCTGCTGATGATTTGAGTACCCGTTTTCCTGAATTTACTCCAGCACAGTTAGAACACTTTAGACGGGAAGATTTAAAGGAAGAACATCATCAGGCACTATTAGCGGATTTTGTTCCGTATCCAAAATAAAATTCTTGTAAAATCATTGCGAGGCATGAAGCAATCTATGAAATAGTAACAATTAAATATATTAAATATGGCAAATTATGTATGTAATGGAGCTTTAGTAACTTGTACTTTTGGTATTATACCCTTTTCGCCGTTTCCGGGAGTATCGCAGTTGGTGGTTTTACCGGATGATCGAATTTTGCTGCATGGACAGCCGATGGCCTCTTGTATGGATTATGTTCCCATGGTGAATATTCTTCCGATTGGAATGTGTTGTTCGCCTGACAGTGAGGCTGTACAGGCTGCATTCGGGTCGCCTGTACCTTGTACGCCGCTTGTCATGGAACCCTGGAGTTCGCCTAAGGGAGATGTGTTACTTGGAGGAGATAATGCATTATTAGATAGTTGTACTTGTAGTTGTGAATTGGGGGGGGGCGTAATTTCTGTTCTTAATGCTACTCAAACTACTACGATGGAGGGGTAAGGCGGGATTGCTTCGTGCCTCGCAATGACGGGATTATTTTTAAAAATTAAAAGATATGAAAAAGAAAATTTTAACTTTGGTAGCAGTGACTACAATGATGGCAATGATGCCATGGTCCGGAATTTTCGGACAGGATACGGGCGGGACGCTGTCGTCCGGTGTAACGTGGCGGATAGAGAACAATACGCTGTACTTTAGCGGTAAAAGTTTTGTTCCTACAACCATGTTCCGTGCAAAGTCGGCATGGGACAAATCACGCTCGCTCTTTAATGCCGTCGTCGTTGAGGAGGGCATTACGCTCGTTGGCAAAAATGTTTTTGCCGGCTACAGTAATATCACCTCCCTGACAGTGGCCGGGAGCGTGAAAGAATTGTCGCCCGAATCGTTTAGCAAGTGTAAACTGACAAGGGTGGAAATGAAAGGCGCGATACCGCCGAGCCTGAACCATACAACGTTCTTGGACCTGAATTACAGGAACGCTACGCTCATTGTTCCGGCAGGAACAAAATCGACTTATGCCGACGACCCCTTATGGGGCAAGTTCGGTAAGATTGAAGAAAGCACTGAAGCGGCACAGACAACACCCGTAGAAACACTGGCGCAGCCATGCAAGGTGAACCTGATTCGAAAAGGAGGCGCTGTAGCCGTAAAATTTCCGGTGTTCCTGAACGGTAAGGAAGAGGATAAACTGGGCGCTGGAAAGACGCTCACCATGCAAACCGACCGTTCCCAAAACATGATATATATCAAACAGGGCAATACACCGCTCTCCGTTTGCCGGTTTAATGCAACCGCAGGCGGTGAGGTTAATATCAAGGTTGTATATATTATGAAAACGAATGTCTATATGTTTATTGCTGATGGAGATCATGAAGATGAAGAGGATGAATAAACGAATAGTCAGTCTAATCGCTGTATGCCTGATATGTCTGGGTGTGTCGGCGCAAGAATTTAACCGCTACGAGGTCTCTGTCAATCTCGGGGGAGGGATATCCGGCTTTCAAACGCAGCCAACCGAAGGCAAAGCCTCTCCAGGTTGGTCAGCGACTCTTGGAGCCGGTTATCACCTCTTTTTCAATCCACAATGGGGTATTGGCACAGGCCTTAACTTTGCGGTTTACAATGGCGGTATTTCCATCACCGACTATGCCACACAGCAAACAACGACGAACCTGTTGACAGGCCATGAACTGGATTTTAAGATGACCATACCCAACTATAAGGAGACGCACCAGGCCATCATGGCGACTATCCCGTTGATGCTGCAATTCCAAAGTACGGGTAAAACGATTTTTTATGCCTCCCTTGGCGGCAAAGCCGGCCTTCCGCTTTTGTCAAATAACCTGGCGAAAGGTCGCATCACCTCCACGGGCTACTACCCGGCTTTGGATGTGACCTACGTCGACCTGCCCGAATACGGATTAGTCACCAGCCAACCCTTTCCAAAGAGCAAAAGCGACATCGAACTGAAACCCGCTTTTATGGCTTCAGCCGAGGTAGGTATCAAGAAACTCTTAGTCAACAAGATGAGTCTTTACTTAGGCCTCTTTTTCGACTACGGCTTGAATGATGTCCTGAAAAAACAGGAAGTATCAGGCGGTTTCTCGAGCCTGGTGGTTTACCTGCCCCATGACCCTGCCAATTTTGCTTACAATACCGCCCTCAATAACTATTCAACGCAAATGAAACCGTTTGCCATTGGATTCAAGGCAAGGCTGACCGTAGCGAAAAAAACATGGGATAAGAGCTATTTTAAATTCAGGGAAGAGAAGTAGGGGGCGGACGGCGTCCGCACAATTACGAATTACGAATTACGAATTACGAAGTTGGAATTACGAATTATTATGAGACGAATATTTTTAACAACGGTTTTTTTGCTTGGGTTTAGCGTTCTTATGTTTTCGCAAGTATATTATCAAGTAGTGTGGAGTAACACATCGCTGACCTATAATGGCTACCCGCAGACGCCAACCGCAACCTTTTTAAATGCATTGACTGGTAATCCGGTTAACTTAACTGGCGTAACCATATCGGGAGCGCAAACAAATGCCGGAGGTCCATACCAGGCAACAGCTACGCGACCGCAAGGTGCGAATTATACGCTACTAAACGCTACCACTACTTTCTACATTGGACTGGCATTGATTGGCGTACAGTGGGGCAATACATATCTGGACTACAACGGTTATCCTCAAACGCCAACAGCTACCGCTACCGGCGTTTTAGGTGAAAACTTGCCATTAACCGTCTCGGGAGCCGAAACAAATGCCGGCGGCCCATATATTGCATTTGCTTCATTAACTGATCCGAACAGTAATTATATGATATCTTCTACCCAATTAGGTGTCGGAGCTATAGATTTCTATATTGATCCGGCAGTCGCTAATATCGTTTGGAGTAATACATCGCTGACCTACACCGGCGATCCACAAACGCCAACTGCGACTTCTACGGGTGTTCTAGGAGAAAATATTCCGTTAACAGTGACGGGTGAGCAAACAAACGTCGGCACAGGATATAAGGCTACGGCGGATTTCACCACACCGAATAATAATTATTATATTACTAAAGATTTACTAACCGATATAGCTTATTTCAGCATCACGCCGGCTACCGTTCCTGTCGTGTGGGGTAATACAACGCTGACCCACACCGGCAGTCCGCAAGCGCCGACTGCAACTGCCACGGGTGTCAAGAATGAGAACCTGCCGTTAGCCGTAGCGGGCGCACAGACAAACGTCGGCGGCCCCTATACGGCGACGGCATCGCTCAACCCTGCCAACAATAATTATACGCTAAGCAATACAAATACGACGTTTACAATCATACAGCCTGTCAGTAACACCTATACCGTTACATGGAGCAATACATCGCTGACCTATACCGGCAACCAGCAGGCGCCAACCGCTATCGCCACCAACACGCTTGGCGCAACTATCGCGGTGACAGTGACGGGCGCGCAGACATATCCGGGCTCATACACGGCGACGGCGGCGCTCACCGTTCCGAATAGCAGTATTACATTACTTAACACCACGACTTCATTCAGTATCGCACCGGCGACCGTTCCCGTCGTGTGGGGCAATACAACGCTGCCCTATTCCGGCAGTCCGCAGGCGCCGACCGCAAGCGCAACAGGCGTTGCGGGCGAAAACCTGCCGCTTAACGTGGACGGTGCACAAACAAACGCAGGCACAGGGTACACCGCTACGGCTTCGCTTCGTACAACGAACAGCAATTATACGTTAAGCAACACCACGACCACGTTTTCAATTGTCCAGTCGGCTACCGATGTCTATGTCGTACAGTGGGGCAATACATCGCTCACCTATACCGGCTTACAGCAAGCGCCAACCGCTACCGCTACAAACAATCAGGGCCAAAGCGTGGCGATAGACATAAGGGGCGCACAGACAAGCGCCTATACAGGATATACGGCGACGGCTTCGCTTCGTACACCGAACAGCATTATTTCATTGACCAATACGACGACGACCTTTGACATCTTGCCGGCAACCGTCCCCGTCGTGTGGGGCAATACGACGCTGACCTATACCGGCAGCCCGCAAGCGCCCTCCGCAACCGCTACCGGTGTCAGGAACGAAAACCTGCCCCTTAACGTGGCAGGCGCGCAAACCAATGTGGGCACAGGATACACGGCGACGGCTTCGCTTCGCACAACGAACAGAAATTATACGCTAAGCAACACCTCGACCCCGTTTTCAATTGTCCAGCCAAACCTCAACGCCTATACCGTAGTATGGGACAATACGCCACTGACCTACAACGGCAACCTGCAAGCACCGACCGCTACCGCAACAAACAATCAGGGGGAAAGCTTAGATATAACCGTGACGGGCGCACAAAGAAACGCCGGTACAGACTATACGGCAACGGTGTCGCCGACCGTTCCGGACAGCGATATTACGATTGACAACGCGACGATGCTGTTCGATATAGCGCCGGCGCCACTTGGCATCGCGGCTGTCAGTGAGACCGTTGATTATGGCCAAACGCCGCTTTTGGCTTATACCGTTCAGTCAGGTCAATTGTTCGACAGTGACGCCCTGACCGGCGCCCTGTCCGTGGCGACCCCAAATGGAACGCCCCTGCAACCGCCCTACGAGGCTGGCTTGCATGCCATCGTGCAGGGAACGCTTACTGCAGGCAGTAATTACAGTATCAGCTTTACAAATGGGACGCTTACCGTTACGGATGTTCCATACGTAGAGCAGTTTGACATCATTGTTAATGATAAATCCACGGAACAGCGGGATGGCCGGTTCTATGGCGAGCCGGCGGTAAACGGCGAAAAGCAGGCGGAGGTTTACGTCCTGGCCAATCCGGGCGAGACCATCGCCATCGACGGGGTTCAGCAGAATCCGCGCACGGTCGCCTTACCGAACTACGGCGACAATAATTTCACCATCACGGTAACGGCACGAAACGGCACGCCGGCAAACCATACGCTCATCATCGAACGATACTATGAGAAAGTGTATTTCGAATACCCCGACGTACCTACGATCAGTTGCAATCCGGAGACAAACGGCGGCCTCACCTTTTCCGGCTTCCAGTGGTACAGGGAAGGCATCGCGATAGAAGGCGCTACCGGCCCTTACATCCAGGTGAAGGACAACGCTATCTACCATTGCGAACTGACCCCGAGTGCTGCCACCGTCAAGTTGCGTACAGTCAACGTACACTCCTTAGCTTTGCGCTCATCAGGCGGACTGACGGCCTACCCGAACCCAACACAGGGAAAGGTGACGGTTCTTCAGGGCGGGAACGCGGAATCGTACGGCACGGTGCGCGTACAGGTTTACGACATCTACGGCGCCCTTGTCATGCAACCCGAAACGAACACCTTCGATATGAGTACATTGCCCCAGGGTATGTATTTCATAAGAATGAACGGTGAAACAGTCAAGGTAATCAAAAAGAATTAAATTTATAATGAATGTAATATGAAAAACGCGTTATTGGTTTTTGTTTTTAGCTTTTTTTCTGTTTTGTCGATTTCGGCACAGGGAAGACAAGGCTCTTATTATGACGTTGGCAGGAAGAGTTATTTCTTTGGGTTTGGCGTGAAAGGAAATGTGTATGTTAACCAGTATAGCGTACAGGATATCGAGGTATGGAAAAATCCTGCTTTTGGCGCAAATGTATTTGTAGGCAACTGGTTCAGCAGGTATATGGGCGCACGACTTTTATTTGAGGGAGGTAAGGTAAATCCTTATTTTCAGGAGAGAACAATCATGGTGGAAGAGAATTACGTCTTGAGCCGGTTTGATCTGCTGTATGATTTGACCAACAGAATATGCGGATGCATGTACGACCGGTTTTATAACGTTATCCCCTATGCAGGCGTTAGCGGCGCTTATGTTTTTAAAGCAGAAAACAGACCGGATAATGCCCGTAAATCCACTTCATTATTTTTCGGTGTCGGCTTATTGAACACGTTCAGGATGTCTTCGAATTTATCCGCCTATCTTAATTTGGGATTAGACCTTGTCGATTCCAAATTCGATGGCTCTAGAAGTGATAGAAGTGATAGAAAACTCAACGGGATCGCGTCGGCAACTATCGGGTTAAAGATAGACTTTTAGAAATTTTATAAATTAAAATCGTTATGAAACATTTGTTGAGAGCGTTATTGTTCCTGCTGCTGTTGGGATATGGCAGCCGGGAAGTCTTACATGCACAAACGAATCCCGGTTATGTCGGCCCGCGCGCCAACACCTCCGATGACCCTGCCAGCGGCATCTATGTCTCGCCAGGCGGCAATGACGCTACGGCGAACGGGTCGAGAGACAGGCCCTATAAAAGCATCAATGCCGCGTTGGCCGCCGCCCAGCCCGGTGGCACGATCGTCTTGCGTAGCGGCACGTATCACGAGCGTAACAGTGTGCGTATCCGCAAGCCTAATATCACCATCAAGTCAGCAAAAGGCGAATGGGCGGTGATCGATCTGCCCTTAGACCATGACCCCGACATTACTTATCAGCAAAGTTCTACCATCCGTTTCGACGTTTACGACGACGGTTCGTCAGGCGGCAAATTGCAAAGCCTGGAGATCATGGGCGGTTTCTATGCCGTCAGTTTTGAAACCAAATGGGATTGGGGTCAGTCCGACAGGTCGGGTGCGTCGAATATCATCATCGAGGACTGTATCCTGCATGATTCGAGAAACGATGTGATTAAACTCAAGCCGAATTGCGATAACATCACGATTCGTTATAACGAGATTTATAATTCCGGACGAACTTATGCCGGCAGAGCGGACTTTAATACGGGTAATAATAATGCGGAAGGCATTGACAATGTCAACAGCGACAATATGCACGTGCACAACAATCATATCCATGATATTTGCAGTACAGGGGTTTATGCCAAAGGTGGCGCAACCGGCGCACTGATCGAAAATAACCTGATTGAACGAACGTATGCGACCGGAATAGCGATCGGTTTTCATACCTATCTTGAATTTTTCGATACCGGTGTGAATCCTCAGTATTATGAAAATATCAATGGCGTTGTACGCAATAACCTGATTATTGATGCAGGCTGGGAAGGTATCGGTTTATACGCGTCGAAAGATGCGCAGATTTACAACAACACATTGGTCAATGCCGATTGTGGCGTATCGAAATACCACAGTGCGATATACTTTGGCATCACCGACCAGGACGGGCAAGACGGTTATGGCCATCCGGCCAATATCAATCCCAATATTCACCACAATGTTGTACGGCAACCGGCTTCTTTCAATAACCCGATGATCGAAATCCGTTATTCGGATAGTTATGGAGGTGCTTCCGCGCTCAGTGGAGCGCCTGTGATGAACAACAACTGTTATTATATTGAAGGTCGAAGCGCATTTTTTAACGATAACCGCGGCAGCAAGTTTTCCGGGGGACTTGCTGCGTGGAAAACGCATATCGGCAGTGATAACGGTTCGGTTGAAGTTAATCCGGCCCTCAATGCCAACTACATGACGACGAACGCCCAGTGCGCAGGTATGGGGATACAATTTCCCTTAAACAAGGACAATCCGACAGGAACAGCCGCTCCAGCGGCACTTCTAACGGAAACTTTTGCATCCCTGAAGGACGGCACACTGCGGATTGAAAGTCCGGCGGCCGAAACCGTGCAAGGCTATTCATTGACCGGAACACTCCTGTTCAATTACCAAAAACCGGCCGGCGATGCAAGCTGTTGCATTGATCAACCGAAAGGCGCAATGGTTATAATAAAGGGAAGCTCCGGCTGGACAAAGAAAATGGTAATGCAGTAGTTTTCAGTTTTCAGTTTTCAGTTCTCAGTTCTCAGAAATAATTTTCAACTTTCAACTTTCAATTTTCAATTCATTAAGACTTTCAACTTTCAATTTTCAACTCCTATGAAACCAATCAAGATTTTTTTTACAGTATGCTTATTGTTGTTTTCCTGTGTCGCGGTACAGGCACAGAAGCCGTTTGGACGGCGGGTGGAAAAAGCAATTCAAAACTCGGCCGAAAGAACGGTTATCCGTCAGGCCGAACGCAGAACCGAACGGGCAGTCAACAAGGCGATTGATGATGCGCTCGATGGCCCGAAACAACCGAAAAATAACAACAAAAACAACCAGCCACCCAATGCAGGAGGCAATCAACCGGCAAAAACCACAAACGCGCCGGCGCAAACGGGTGGCAGCAATCAGCCGGCAAATACAGGTGGCAACAATCAGCCGGCCGCTGAAGAAGAAAGCATCCAGCCGACAAATACAATCAACGCGCTGGTGCTGCCTGACGCGAAAGCCATGGAAATGGCGTATGCCAAATCGGACTTTGTGTCGGGCGACGTTATTTTCTTCGATGACGATCTGGCAAACGAGAAGATGGGCGAGTTCCCAAGCCAGTGGGACCTGGAACTGGGGAATGCCGAAATTGCGATGATTGACGGCGAAAAATGTATTGGCCTGATAGGTCATACGATTATCATGCCGTTGATGGCCAATTCGTATAATTATTTGCCGGATGAATTTACGGTCGAGTACGATGTTTACTGGGATGCTGCAAACGGAGAAAAAGGCGCTTGTGAAATCCGTTTTAATGATGGCAGCAAGATTGATGTCAAGCAGATCAACAGTTTTAAAGGGAAATCAAGCATGACACATGCAGGCAAAGAGGGCGGATATTACACTTCCCACAAACCGATGGACAGGTTTTTGAATGGCAGCGCTTTTATCGGACGACAGTATTTTAACATGCAGAGCGAATCTGATATGATTTTCCGGGCTTTCTGGTTCAGGCCTGACGGCAACGGTGGAACGCAGTTGGAATCGGTGACCATCAACCCCGGTGCATGGCAACATGTAGCGGTCTCATTCAACAAGCGCGCGCTGAAATATTATGTAAATGGCGTCAGGGTGTTGAATGTGCCGAACATGAAGCAACCGACCTGCTTTTGGTTATGGGCCGAAGACGGGAATGCCTATTTCAAGAACCTCCGTATTGCCAAAGGCGCTGTTCCGCTTTACGACCGCATGGTGAACGAGGGTAAAATCATCACCTACGGCATCAAGTTTGACGTGGGCAAATCAACGATCAAACCCGAATCAATGTCCGAAATCATGCGTTTCGTCACGTTGATGAAAGAGAATCCCGACCTGAAATTTTCGGTCGAGGGACATACCGACAATACAGGCAGCGCCGCATCGAATCAGACGTTGAGCGAAGCCCGCAGCCAGGCCGTTGTCGACAAACTGATGGAGAACGGCATCGCCCGCGACCGACTGACAGCCGCCGGCAAAGGCCAAAACACACCCCTTGCCGACAACAGCACGGAAGAAGGAAGAGCCAAAAACCGCCGCGTCGAATTTGTGAAACTGTAAGCACCTATGTCAGGGGGACGGAGGAATTGACATAATGTCAATTCCTCCGTCCCCCTGACATAAAAACAATCATTATGAAACATTTTATTAAAGTATTTTTCCTGCTGGTGCTGGCTATCGGATGTTGCAACAAGCAGGATCGTGGGGTAGATACACAGGATGAAGCGTCCGGGCCGGCCGGTCCGCGAAGCAAAAAAGGCGGCGATGATCCGGCAAACGGTATTTGTGTGTCGCCGAACGGAAATGACAATACGGCGAACGGTACTGTTGCAGCCCCTTATAAGAGTATCAACGCGGCATTGGCCGCCGCCAGCGCCGGCGCTACGATTATCTTGCGTGGCGGCACCTATAAGGAAGGACGTGATGTGCGCGTGCAAAAATCAAATATCACCATCAAGTCGGCAAAAGACGAATGGGCGATCATTGACCTGACAACCTATAACCCTGGCAATCAAGAACATTCAGGCGTTCTGTTCTATGCCGAAGACAGCGATACGCGTGGCATTGTGAAAGACTGCAAACTACAAAGCGTCGAAGTCGCAGGCGGGTTTTATACGGTTTGTTTTGAAACAAAATGGGAGTGGGGGCAGTCCGACCGGAGCGGAGCGTCGAATATCATCATCGAGGATTGTGTGCTGCACGATTCCAGAAACGATGCTGTGAAAATCAAACCCGGCTGCGATAACATCACGATCCGCTACAATGAAATATACAATTCAGGACGGGAGTATGCCAATAGGTCCGACTTTAATACGGGAGAAAATAATGCGGAAGGCATCGACAATGTCAACGGCGACAAGATGCACGCCCACAACAACCATATCTATGATATTTGCAGCACAGGGATTTATGCCAAAGGTGGAGCGACCGGTGTAATCATTGAAAATAACGTTATTGAACGCACTTTTGCCGGCGGTATCATGGTCGGTTTTGATACAAGCCCGCAGTATTTTGACCTTGCAGCGAACCCTAAGTATTATGAGAATATCGATGGTATCGTGCGTAACAACCTGATTATTGATGCAGGCTGGGAGGGCATTGGTTTATACGCATCGAAGGACGCGCAGGTTTACAACAATACGATTGTCAATGCCGTTTGCGGTATATTGAAATACCACAGCCCGATTTATTTGGGCGTCGCCACGCAGGACTGGGATAATCCTGCCGGTTGTCCCCCCAACATCAACCCGAATATCCACCATAACATTATAAGCCAGCCTTCATCCTACAACAACCGGATGATTGACATCCGTTATGCTACCGGCGTTTATTCTTTTGGCCTCTCCGGCTTGGATGGCAAACCGACAATGAATAATAACTGTTATTTTGTGGATGGTATGAGCGCAACCTTTACCGATAACCGGCCAGGCAGCAACTTAAACAATGCAGGTCTCGCCGAATGGAAGACACATATCGGCGGCGACAACGGCTCGATAGAAGTCAATCCGGACCTGAACGCCGATTTTCTGCCAACAAACCCGCAGTGTGCCGATATGGGGATAAAAAAGCCATAATGGAGATAATGGATAATGGATAATGGAGATAATAGATAGAAAATAATAATTGGATAAATAGATAGAAAATAATAATTCCCCAAATAAAATGATTACCTTTGCACAATTCATAATTCATAATTCATAATTCATAATTCATAATTCTATGCAACGTTTTTTCAACACCACCGGCCCATGTAATCCCGACAAACATTACATGCTTTCGCCTGAAGATCGCCTTGTTGGCGCTCAATTGCATCGCTACATCAATGATGAACTTTACTGGGTGCTTCATGCGCCGCGTCAAGTGGGTAAAACGACTTTTTTGCAAAGTTGGATGCGGGAGATCAATGACGAAGGCGAGGCAATGGCTTGCTATGTAACTGTGGAACGCTGTCAGGGAATTGGCAATGCTAACAGAGCCATGCCGGCCATTTGTAATGCTATTAAAGATTGTGCAAAAGTTTTCGATTTACCTGTACCTCAAGAAAGTACAACAGATACGCTTAGTTTGCTGCAAAATATTTTGATGAACTGGGCGGAGCTTGTCGCTCCCAAACCGTTGATTGTATTGTTCGACGAGGCGGATGTGCTTGAAGGTGAAACAATGATAAGTTTTTTACGACAGTTACGCGGCGGATTTGCTTCGCGTGGCATTGGTAAATTTCCTGTTTCCATCGCTTTGGTAGGCATGCGCGACCTGAAGGACTATATTACCGCATCCAAAGACGGCGTAGCACCCAATCCGGGTTCGCCGTTCAATATAAAACAGGATTCGGCTACTTTGTCCAATTTCAGCAAAGAAGATGTAACCAAACTTTTTGCCTTGCGAACCGCCGAAACCGGACAGCAAATCACGCAGGAGGCATTGGATTATGTATATGAACAGTCGCAAGGGCAGCCGTGGATTGTCAATTCGCTGTTAATGCGGGCAACCTTGCAGATTTTAGGAAAAGAGAGCGCCGAAACGGTTACGCTTGGTCATATCGAAGAAGCGCGTGAAAAAATGATAAATGCACGTGAAACGCACTTGGACGCATTGGCCGAAAGGTTGAAAGAGCCCCGCATTCATGCAGTGGTTCAACTTATACTCGTTGGCGATGCGGGCGCAAACTTAGACCCTAATCATCGCGATGTGATGCTGGCTATGGACCTGGGTTTGATCAAATGGAATACCGATCGGGGATTCATGATTGCCAATCCCATCTATGAAGATATCCTGACCCGTACGCTCAATGCTGTTTATTACGTGCAGATACCTCCGCCCTCAACGTGGCTGTGGCAAACCCCCGACGGACGTTTGGATATGGATGCGCTCTTCAGGGAATTTCAGGACTTCTGGCGTAACAACTCGGCCACGTGGCAACGCTGGACAACCTATACCCATGCATTCCCGCACCTGTTGCTGATGGCTTTCCTGCAAAGGGTGGTCAATGCCAGCGGGCGCGTCGAGCGCGAGTATGCCGCCGGCAGCGGACGCATGGACCTGGCTGTCGAATACAAGGGAGAGTGGAACATCATCGAAATAAAACTGTTGCGCAGCGGGCAGACTTTCGGATGGGTACAGGCGCAGGGATTGAAACAGGTGGCCCGTTACCGCCAGACATTCAGGCCGCCGGTGGGATACCATAAAAATATTACCGGCGTCTAT
>Ga0099364_10003529_pt1 | contig 24244 bp, 29 predicted proteins | sample TergutTh196P3_FD_73070 | JGI IMG/M metagenome (GOLD analysis project Ga0099364, IMG submission 73070) | Microcerotermes parvus P3 segment gut microbial communities from Pointe-Noire, Republic of the Congo - Th196 P3 | ecosystem: Host-associated > Arthropoda: Insects > Digestive system > Gut ...
GATGGAATGGAGGCGCGAATGATGACACATGGTTATAATCTGAGTTTGATATTTTACCCACAGCGAGATGGGAGATACACTGTCATTTGTCCTGAATTGCCGGGCTGCATAACCGAAGGTGACACACTTGATGAAGCTACGGCCAATATTTATGACGTGATAGCTGACTTCTTGCCGGAGAAAATAAACGCGAGCACGGAGGATGAAGAAGCATTAAGGGAAGGTCTTTGTATGGAAGGCAAATTATTCCGTGCGGTAAATGTCGCGATTGACGCCGCCGGTGAAGTTGTATTTCCTTCTGATGTTCTCGCTTGCGCGGTAGGTGCAGAGGCGTAGAAAGGGCAAAAAAAAAAAGACCGGTAGTCGGGATTATCCGATGACCGGCTTGGTGTTTCTATCATTTGATGCAAAAACGAATCTAAAAAAATATAAATGGCTTAATCTTTGGTTGCTATCGGTTCTGGCACCGTGTCAGAAATTTGAAGGTTTGTATTTGACACGTAATTTAACACGGTGAATCGAAATATACAAGAGTTGTATTAGATACAATTGGTGTACGCATAAAAACGCAAAACCCGGCTTATCGCCGGGTTTTTTTGTTGTTATCAGTCTTTTATGGTTACTGAATGGTGGGCCTACCAGGAATCGAACCTGGAACCTTCCGGTTATGAGCCGGTGGCTCTGACCAATTGAGCTATAGGCCCGCACAATTTAAAATTTTATCACACTTTCACGCGTTTAAGCAACCAATCGGACAACTATCCGCGGCTTCTTTCAACAGATCCGTATTATCTTCCGACTGCTCACAATTCAACAACACCGCTCTGCCCGACTCTTCATCGAGCCCAAATACTTCGGGACAAACCTGCATACAGACGCCGCAGCCTATGCACTCATCGAAATTGACGCTAACTTCCAATGCCAGTCACTCCCCTCTAAAGGAGAGATTCTAAGTCAATCCGGCCCTCGCGTCAATCATTCTTCGTTTTTTAGTTTTTTGGCACGAATTTGTATCCCTCTGGATTATCCGTGTCCGGGACAATATCCCCAATGCCGGGATACGGTATGTGGTGTCCGGCTACTGGAATTTTATTCTCCGCGGCGAATTTCAAAACTTTTTCCCTTGCGGCACCGGCAGCTGCCGTGTCGGCGTCGAATGTTACGGTTACACCGGGGCGCGGCATCTGGATTGCCATGGCGTGCGCAAGGTCGCCCCATATCAGCAGCTTCTCGCCGCCGGAACTCAGCATAAACATCGTGTGACCTGGCGTGTGGCCGTATGCTTCAACGGCGTATATTCCCTTCATCAATTCCTGACCGCCGGACTCGAGCGCTCCGGGAGTCATCGTCTCGAATTTATCGCCGTATTTTTCGAGGGTCTCGCGCAACTGCTCCGACCAGTCGTACTCCGGCTTCGAGACGATCACTTTTGCGTTCGGGAACGCGGGATTCTCGTCCGCGAGCAGACCGCCGGTGTGGTCGCCGTGAGCGTGCGTTATGAACACGGCCTTTATGTCCTCCATCTCGACTCCAAGGGATTTCATCAGCCGCGGGATCTCCCTGCCGAAGCCGGTATCCACAAGGAACGCTCCGTCAGGAGATTGAATCATGAAAGCCGCCGTTGCAAACGGGTATTCTCCTGTCGGGACGAACTTCGCGATGTCCTCCTCCGACGCGCCGATCAGAATTTCGGTATCCCTCTCCCTCTGCACCTCCGACAACATGCTCACCTTAAACTCGCCGACGCCGAACGTGAATATTTCATCGGGCGCGGCTTGTAAAACAGCAGTGCCTCCAAAAAGCAGCAACAAGGACAACAACGCAATCACAGCAATTTTCACGGCATATCCCTCTCCTTCGCATTCGCATAAACTATCCGGCGGCGCAAAAACCGTCGCCGCACTCCCATAAATGATACACTATACCAAGGGAAGATGCCATCTGAATATATGAGTCGCGGCGCGCGGCAAGATAAACACGCCGCCGAGCGTTAAAACTCGCGGAATAGTAATTCTAAATCTTTACGCGGCGCAAATAAGTGTTTTGCGTCATCTTTTAGGGATTCAAATCCGAATTTTTTGTAAAACGCGCATGCAGCGTCGTCTTTGGCGTCCACCACCATTAAGGCCCAAGCAGACACATTGGATACGCTTCTTATAACGGCGTTGGCGAGCAGCCTCGTTCCAAGCCCTTGCCCCTGCGCGCTCCGATCGATTGCCAGTCTCCCAAGACGTATAGCTGGAATGTCATTATACTTTGACAGCCTCTTTCGTGACGGTTCAGGGACTATTCGCGAATCAACGGAAGCGTTCGACAAAGTGTAATACCCTAAAACCCGGTTTGTGTCATCTCTCGTTACGACAAAGAGGGTTGCAAGGTTTCTGCGCGTGTCCTGCCCGGCATACTGTTTTAAGTATCTGTCAAGTTCGGGCGTGCCGCAGTTGAAATCCTCCCGCGTGTGATTTGGGGCAAAAGGAACGATTTTGAAAGGCACTTTAGTAGTCTCTAATGTGTTTAAGTTCTTCGGATACCGCTTTATGCAAGCGCTCATTTAGTTTGGGCGGTCGCGTCAGCATTTCCGCAAGCAATAGAGAATCTCTTTCGGAAAGCGCTATTCTGTCTTCTTCTTTAAATATATCGCCTGTCGCGTTATTGGCTGCCGTAATCATAAAATCGGTAAGGGTAAGGCCCCGTATGGCGGCGGCCTGCTGCCATCGCCGCTTGAGGTGGAGCGGAACACGGGTTGTTACCGTAGCGCTCTGATAAGTTTCCCTCTGAGATTGCGTATTGTTCATTAGCAATCACCTCCCGATTAAATGTACTTCATTTTGCAGTACATGTCAATGAGCCGTCGCCGCACTCCCATACCTCGACATGCCTTTCAATCCAGGCGGACGCCGGATGATAACCCATTCCGAGGTAAGACGCCAACTGCAGATGGATGCACTTCACGCGGCGCGAGAAATCGGCTATTCCCCCAACGCCTCCCCGGCGGATTGCGTCGAATCTGCGCCTCTCGTAACGCGATAGAAAAACCTTTCGCGCCCTCGGCAAGAGAGCCATTCGCAACGCGGCGTGCCGCAGATTATACCTCGCCCACCCGTCTCTGCCCGCGCCGGGTTCGGACTTCATGATATGAGATTCTATCGAGGCAACGCCGTTTCGGGATTCCAGCATACCCGCCGCGCGTACTAAGTGAGGACAGACCAGCCAAAATGTCGTGGGAAAAGGCCGTGCCCTCTTTTCAGCCGCACAAAACAAAACTTGGGGAGCCCCATGCGAACATCTTCGAGCCACCCCAAGGATTATCTCCATTTTTAATTTATCCGAAAGACCCATACGGCGCAAACTCTCCAGGTCTTTGCATGAAAAAGGATATACTCTCATTAAACCGGCTTTTTCGCGCGGCGTTTCGTTACTTCGCTATTTTTTCCCCGGTCTTCTCTTGCCGACCCTGGAATCCTTCAGCTTGCTGTTCAAATCGGCCATCTTCTCGTCGCTCTGTTTCATGAAGGACGTGAGTTTTTTTTCAAAATCTTCCTCGCGGCGGACTGGATTCGGTTCCTTTACCTGGAGGGCTTTGATTGACAAGTCTATACGTCCCTTATCATCGATCTTGATGACTTTGGCCGTTACCTGCTGAGAGACCGTAAGCACATCCGCGACGTTTTTGACAAAATTGTAGGACAGTTCGGATATGTGCACCATCGCCTTCTGACCATTGCCAAGTCTTACAAAGGCGCCGTAAGGAGCTATGTGTTCCACTGTCCCTGATAGGACGTCTCCAATTCTGATTACAGAGGCGTCCGGTGTTTTCTCTTCCCCCATAGATGAATCGAACCTCCAGTTTTTCTTAATTCCAATTACACGACACGCGCAATGTCAGTCAATTTTTTTATCGGCCGGCAGCCACACCCATTTCAGCGGTTCCCCTCCACCAAAAACGCGAAGCAGCAATAAATGATACTTCTCCCCCGCTTTAACGCGTTTATTATCATACCAGAATAATAAATTTCCGCTAGATTTATCAAGAACGCTTTTCGTTACCTTTGCCTGATATATGGGAGAATAGAGGGCAAGCAGCGTGGCGTTTTCCATTTTCGGCGGATTTTTAAGAAAGTTTATCCTGTTTTTTCTTTGCAGCGGGGTTTTGACCATCCGGGCTGTGGCCTGGCGGGCCGACGCTCTGCGCGCCAAATTGAGCTTGTATCCTCTCACCTCCGGCGCCTTGGTGGGTTCGAGGGCGACATGCGAAACTTCCAGCGATTTATTGCCCATCAACGAACCGGCGGTTTTAGCGGCCGTGTTCTTCCACTCCACAAAAAGCGCGCTGTTCACCCTGGGCTCCACCCTCATCGGTATAACCAGGGCGGCGCGGTGATGCGAGCTTATTTTTACCCGCCCGGCCCTGCTCAGGGCGCTCAATTCCCGGACAATGATACGGCCAAGGAAAACGCGCGAAAGTTTGCGGCGTATTTCCTCTATCAAGCGCGGCATTTTATTTTCCCGGCTCTGTCTCCGCCACGGCCTCCAGAGCGCGCGTAATGCGCGTGAACGGCTCTGTCAGTTCCATTCCCTCGGCAGCGGCGGTGAGGAGCTCTGCGAACTGCGAAATTTTTGCGACATTTTCCTGGGAGACGGTTAACCTGAGCGGGGCGCTTATATTGTCGGCCTGAAGCATGAAAATGCCGGGTTCGCCCGTCGGTTCGCACTGTCCGCTCTGATCGAGAGGCGAGCGAGCGGACGTAGCGATAACCAGAGCCGGAAGTTTCGATATCCGCTGAATGGGCTCGATTAACTCCTCGTCGGACAATATCCAAATGGCGGGCTTTGTCTGCACCGCGCCCAACAGGTTATCGAGTATGATGTCTTCCCTCAGATAAATATCGAGGGCGTTTCCGTATAAAATCCGTTCGAGTTTTGTCGGACGGACCGGCTCCGTGTATCTGAAATCGGCCGGTATGCCGCGGGAGTCGGTTATGAGCGCGGCTCCTCTGAAATAATCCTCCTGTGAATCAATAATTACGTACCCCATCAACTGCTTTGCGCTACCCATTTTGCATCCGCCTTCCAGGGCGACTCATCACGCGAGAAAATCAAAACGCCTGTTCCCGGCGCCCGCCGGGGTATCGGCATCATCCTCCGCCTCGCTGTCATTATCACGGCGGCGGCGTTTTCTCTGGTCCCTTCTATTTTTTTCGGAGTCCTTGTCGCGAATCTTTACCCCGCCCTCCGTTTCCTGAGGTTTCTGCACGGTTTTCAACTGATCATCGGCCTTTTTTACCGCCTCGGCTTGCTGCGTGGCAAGGGCGGCATGTGAGCCCTGATCTTTCTGAGCCTGAGACGCTTTTTGATCCACGGTTAAAAGCGACATGTGAGTTTCGATGGGCCGAATCACGAAAATCACTCCTTATTAATCGTAAGGCTTCAGTTTTACCTCGCCGTCCTCGTAAACGAACTTCGTGAACCTCAGCGTTTCTCTCACGATATAGCGCACACCCCTAATCGTCACGGTAACGCCTTGGTGGCACGTGTTTTTGACGCGGACCCTCCCGCTTAATTTGTTTGTTTCCAGCGAGTGATTCAGCTCATTGAGGCGTCTGCTGGTCGCGTCATGCTGCGCTTTTATCTGGAACTTTACCTTTGTAAGCCGGAGAAGCATCTCGCGTTTGTCATCCGGCAATGGTCCCTCCTGTTCCATTTTTTTGAGAAATGATATGTTGGTGTCAAGTTTTTCCAACTGGCCCTCGAAAAGTTTTACGTTTTCCTGGTTGCGTTTGCGCTCCTCCACAAGCTCCGGAAGTTCTCCCACCACAACGTCCGTCTTTGTCCCCATCTCACTGCCGAGCACTTCGCAGACTACCTCTCTCCCGGCCTGGATCGTCCCGCCGACTATCTTGCCTTTATTGCCGCCCAGCGCGACTATTTCACCGCGCGCCCCGACGTCGCTGTGCATTATCGCCTCGGCCACGGAGATATTATGGCCCGACCTGACGCGCGCCTGATCGATGTAGCCGACGTTAACGTTGCCTTTCGCCGTGATGTTTGCCTTGCCGGTCCCTCGCACGCCCACTTTAATCGTTATCGCGCTTTCGGAATTCAGTATCGCTCCCTCGACAACGCCGTTGATGACCAAATCGCTGCCCGAATGTACTTGAAATCCCTCGCGGACGCTGCCGTGCACAATGACCGGACCGATGAAGTCTATGTTGCCGACCCCATAGTCAACGTCGCCCCTCACTTCAAATACCTGGTTCACCGAAAGCTTGCCGGCCTTGATTACCAGGTTGCCGTCAAATTCGGCGTACAGGTGCATCTTATCCTCAGACATATAAGTGCCTCTGCCTGACGGGAGGTTCTTATCCCTCCCGTTGTAAGAGCCTATCTTCCTGCCCGTTACGCTCGTGCCGTCGCTCCCCTGCTGCATGGGGGTTTTTTCCGCGATTTCCTGTCCTGTGACGACATTTATCACCGCGCCGAGTTCCTTCATGTCGACCTTGTCGCCGACAGCTTTCGGCTTTAGGACATTGAGATCCACCTTATATACGATGTGGGCGTCCTTTCCGTTGATCGCGGGATCGCCCTTCGCTGTTACCACCCACTCCCTCAATATCGGAGTGGTGAGCATCTCGTTTATTGCTTCCTCGTTGTGGCCGTATGTGACGCCGTGCGAATGCATAAAGCCAATTACTTTTTCGATTGTCGGCATCGGCGAGTGTCCCGCCGGAGGAATCAGCCACAGTTCACACCTTAGGCCGTCGTCCGAAATTTTTATCCTGAAATCGGCCTCCCTGTCAACCACCTTATTCGCCTCGGCGACATGGACCGGAATTCCCTGTTTATTTTCGATAGCCTCATTGACCGCGTCTTCGTTATATTCAGCGATTCCGCGCTCACTCAAGGCCCATGTCACATCATGCTTCGAAGCCTCGCAATCCGGATTCACGATCAGAAAGGCGCCCTCTTCGGTAAGATCTATCTTAAAACCATCCACAGGAAATTCCCCTCCTCTCGAAGTTACGTTCCGGAAACGGCCTTTATCTCCGCTCTTAATAGAGACAGCGCTCTTCCGTGAAGCTGGGAGACCCTCGACTCGGTCACTCCGAGAACCAGCCCAATCTCCTTCAGGGTCAAGCCTTCGTAATAGTAAAGCGACAACAGCGTTCTCTCTCTATCCGGAAGCTTCTTCAGAGCCTCCACAACGGCTTCTATCTCCTCACCCTGCTCTATGATGTCAAGCGCGCTGGGAGATTCGTCCTCTATGGTATCCTCGCGCTGCATGTCCCCATCCTCCAGAGCCAGCACGTCGTCGAGCGAGACTACGTATGACCTGCTCGCTATCTCCAACAGGTCCTTGTACGACTGCTCGTCCATGCCCATAGCCGCCATGAGGGACTTATCGTCCGTTCTCCCGTTGGTTTTAGCTATTTCTTCCAAGGTGCGCTCAAATTTCTGCAATTTTTCCCTGCCGCTCCTCGATATCCAATCGTAACGGCGGAGTTCGTCGAGAATAGCTCCCCTTATGCGAGGAACGGCGTATGTCTGAAAACAAAACCCGCGTTCCGGCTCGAAGCGATCCACCGCGTCAAGAAGCCCCAGCACGCCGAAACTCAGTATATCCTCGAAGTCGATTCCCGCGTGGAACTTAACGGACATCCTCGACGCGACATATCGCACAAGCGGCAAAAACCGTTTTACAATCTCATCTTTCAGGCGAGGATCACGAGAATCTATATATTCCGCCCAAAGTTTTTCGTTATCCATAAAGCGCGCGCTCTCCGATCATATTTCCTTGGTGCCGGAGCCCAATGTTTTTACGATTAATTTCATAGTTTCCGTGCTGAATTCGACGGTGCGCCCTTTGTTGCCTCCGGTGTCCGAAGCCACGAGCTTAATGCCGGCCTCCGCCAGCAGCTTCGTGGTGGCCTCCGCGTTGCGGTTCCCCACGGCGAATATTGCGTCGGTCCTTCCGGACATTGCAAACATCTGGGCTCCTCCGGCCATTTTAGCCCTGAGCTGGCCTCTGTTCACCCCAGCCTTCGCAAGCTCGTCCAGCAGGAGCGGAACCGCGGTATCGGCGAACTTTCCCGGCTTCGGAAGGTTCTTGGCATCACGGCTGTCAGGCAGCATGATGTGCACCATGCCGGCTGTTTTGGAGACCTGATCGTAAATTACAAGCCCTATGCACGACCCAAGACCGAGTGTAACGAGCGTCGCGGGGTGTTTGGAAACCACCAGTTCGGCCATACCGACATGAATAGGAGCAGCCATATCTAAAACACCCCCAGTTTTGAGAGCAGAGTCTCAAGCGAACCGGGATCGGGGACCATGATGACCGCTCCGCCGATGTCCTCTTTCAATCCTCTAATGTGCAGACTGGTTTTTACAAGTATTGCCGATTCTCCCATTACGCCGAACATCGTGGCTACCAGCTCCATCAATGAACCGAGCATGTCATGGGCGACAGCCGGGGTGGTCGTCGGAAACAACCATCCGGTTATCTGAGAGAGGGCGTTCATAAACGCCCCCAGAATAATGTTGCCCTGTTCCGCTATGGCGCTGTCCCTTATCTGCGTCTGGGTCTCGTCATCCATTCCGGAAATATCCATAGGTATCATCAGTTCGGCCATAAGAACGGCGTGTTCCTCATTCGCCATGAACAGAACGCTGAATGGAAACTGCTCCTCCGTGCGGACCAGGACAGCGCACACGGGAGTTTCCGGTGAACCGTAGTGAACGGTTACATCATATATCGGTACGATTTCCGCGACAGGCACATCCATATCCACAGATCGCCCCAGAAGCTTCGAGAGGGCGGTGGCGGCATTGCCGGTGCCGATGTTGCCTATCTCCCTGATCGCGTCCATGTGGATATTCGTGAATTCAGGAGTATAATCCATGAAATTCAACAACCCCGCGGTCATTTACAGCGACGCGGCGTCCAGTATCAACGCCACATTTCCATCGCCAAGTATAGTAGCGCCGGCGATCCCCTTTACTTTCAGCAGAATTTTTCCGAGCGGCTTTATGACTATTTCCTGCTGGCCGACGAAAGCGTCTACCAAAAAGCCAACCCTCGACCGATCCCTGCCCACCCGCACAACGACCACTGGGTTTTCCTCGACGTCGGGCCGCTCCCCCGGAGTGCCGATTATCATCGAAAGGTCCGAAAGCGGGAGTATCTCGCCTCTCACCGTTGTGACAGGGGTACCGTGCACATACTTTATATCTTTTTTATGCACCAGGAGAGTCTCCTCCACGTTTTCGAGGGATATAGCGTACGTCTCGTCGCCCACCCGGATCAGCAGCGCAAGGACTATGGCGAGAGTGAGCGGCAGCCGTATCACGACCCTTGTTCCCTGGCCGAACTTCGAGTACATCATGAACTGGCCGCCGAGAGATTCCACCTTATTTTTGACCGCGTCCGTGCCGACCCCGCGCCCCGACAGGTCCGTGACCTGCTCTGCCGTGCTGAAGCCCGGCAGCATCACTATCTGGGCCGCCTCCGCGTCGGTGAATGACGCGGCCTGTTCCTGGGTGATAAGACCCCTCTCGATAGCCTTTTTCTTGACCCTTTCCGTATCTATGCCCGCGCCGTCGTCCTTGACCTCTATGATGACGCCGTTGCCTTCCTGAAACGCGGCTATTACTATCGTGCCGACGCGCGGCTTTCCATGCGACTCCCTGATGTCGGGAGACTCGATGCCGTGGTCCAGGGAATTGCGGAGTATGTGAACCATCGGGTCTCCTATTTCGTCAATGACCGTGCGGTCGAGCTCCGTTTCCGCGCCCTCCACCTCAAGCTTAATATCTTTGCCCATCTGCCTCGACAGATCGCGCACAAGCCTCGGCATCCTGTCGAAAACCATCGACACGGGAACCATGCGCAGCTTGGTGACGAGCTCCTGAATGTCGCCGGATATGCGTCCTAATTGCGACAGAGGCTCCTCGAACGCCTTGAGCTTCGACTCCTGCACCAGACGCTCTATCCGCGCGCGCCCTATCACCAGCTCGCCCACCAGATTCATCAGCTTATCGAGCCGCCCTATGTCGACCCTGACGGTTCTGCTGGCCTTTGCCGGGTCCTTTTTCACGGCGGCTTCTCCCGCTTTCGCGTGTTCATCGTGCTCATGAAGCTGAGAGGCGGACGCCATCAACTCGTTTAATTGCTCGGGCGAAGCGTCCTCGGCGGCGGAGACCGCCGGCTCGACCCCGTCTGTTGTGCCGGATGACTTCAAATTTTTCATATCGAGTTCCCTGCCCTCCACGCTTGCGACCTCTCCGATGCGTCCGATCTGGGACGTGAGGCTTTCGATGGGTTCGCGGGACGCCAAATATATCGCGAATTCATGATCAAACGCCTCTTTTTCCAGATCATCCACGCTCGGCACCGTCTTGATGATTTCACCGAGATCCCCCGCCAGTGTAACGACCATATAAGCTCTCGCCGCCCTCAACATGCAGCTTTTGTCCAGCGTCACATTCAGTTCATAAATTCTCATGCCCAACGACTCGGCTGACACAACCCAATCAAGCTCCTGCTCGGAGAATTTTTCCCCCGGTGATTCCTCTATCGGCAAGCCGGTTTTCGGACACACGGCGATCTTGTTCTCCACTATCAAGTCGGCGGCGTCAGGCACCGCATCCGCAAGCGAACCCTCGGGATGATCCCTGCGCGCGTGAAGCACATCGGTCAGGTGAGCGGACTCGATGTCCTGATCGCTTCCGTCGTTTCTTATAGCCTCCACCATCGCCGTCAGAGTATCGAGACACTTGAAAAATACGTCGACGTCGTCCGAATGCAGCATCAGCTTCCCCGAACGCACAAGACCCAGCAGATCCTCCATAGCATGGGTCAAACTTGTCATGCCGCTGAAATTCATGGTGCCCGCCATGCCTTTGAACGTGTGGGCGACGCGGAAAATCTCGTTGATTATGCTCATATCGTTCGGATTCTTCTCCGCGGACAGCAGAAGTTCGTTCAAATGCTCCAGACTGTCGCTCGCCTCATCCAGGAAAGCGTTTAAATATTGATTCATATCCATGTGATCCGACATCCCATTTGCCTCCCAATCCATGAGTATCTATGTTAACCCGTTGAAACGAGGATTGATCATATTGAAATTACTTAAATATTTCTATTTTAACGCCCGCGTGACCCCTTCCGCTATGGAGTACAGCGGCAGAACTTCGTCCGCAAGGCCGGCGTCTATTACCGCTCCGGGCATTCCGTATATAACGCTGGTCTCGCGGCTTTCGGCGATCACATAAGCGCCCTTCTCCCTCAAAAGCCTGGAGCCGTCGAGCCCATCCTTGCCCATGCCGGTAAGGACCAAAACGATTACATTGCCCCCCACCACTTCCGATACGCTTGAAAAGAGCACGTCGGCCGACGGGCGCACCGAGCGTACCGGCGGCGTCTCGGTCAGGCGGCACACCAATTCCGTAACTCTCCTCTCAACTATCATGTGATAGCCTCCGGGCGCAATGATCACGCTGCCTCGCCTGACGGGCATCTCATCGCACGCCTCCGTCACTTTCAGTTTGCTGCGCTCGTTCAGGCGCTGGGCCAGCGAGGTCGTAAACCCGGGCGGCATGTGCTGAACGATGAGCACCGGGAGAGAAAGATTGCCCGGCAGCTCCGGGATGACCTGCTGCAACGCCATCGGCCCCCCCGTAGAGGACGCGATAACGATAAGCTCCGGCTTGCACCGCGTCTGGTGGTGCATCGGCTGGGCCGTAACCCTCTCCCAGATCGACGAAACTTTTTTCGTCGTCCCCTTGCCCCGAACCGACGCCTTGCTTGCGGCCTTGACCTTGCTTCTCAGTTCATCCGCGACCTTCCCCATATCCAGCGAGATGTTCCCGGAGGGTTTGGTCACAAAATCCACCGCTCCCAGGTCGAGGGCCTGAAGCGTCACCTCCGCCCCGTCTTTCGCAAGGCTGCTTACCATTACGACGGGAATACGCTTGAAGGCCATTATGTCCTTCAGCACTTCGATACCGCTTTTGCCGGGCATCTCGATGTCGAGCGTGACCACGTCCGGCGATATGGAGCGGATAACCTCCGTAGCTTCGTTGCCGTTACGCGCCATCCCAACGATCTCTATTTCCGGATCCGCCATAAGGATATCCGATATTATTTTGCGCATAAACGCCGAATCCTCTACTATCACTATCCGAATTTTGTCGTGTTTTGTCATGTTATTCATCTCGCGTAAGCATCTCCTGCTGCCTTATGAATTCAAATAGTTTTTTCTCCAGACTGGAAGGCATGGAATCGAATCCCACGCCCACCTCCCACATTTTTTCAGTTTGCACGATACGCGTACCTCTCCCGGACATCATATACTGCTGTTCCGCCAGAGTGAATAATACCAATATCCTGTCGTCGGAATCAAACGTCAGGTCGCCGACGTCCGCTTTACTCACCTTGAAGCGGTATCCGCCGAGGCTTATGTCTATCGCCTTCGCGGGATGCCACCTCGAAGTCATTGGATTGTCGGTCTCATACCCCATGTGAAAGATCATAATATCCCAAAAACACGAGACGCGCAAAAACCCTCTGCGCTGAATCCTCCTTGGATAATCGAGCTGGCGGGCCCACAGGATTGAGAAGCTTCCCTGCATCTCCACCCTCTTAACGGACATATCGAACACATAAAGCGCGCTGCCGTCCTCCATGATGAATTCAAATTCCAAATCCCTGTAAATCGGCAGTAAAGTTCCCTTTACGAGCGGATACGCCAAGCCGACCGATTCCTCCTTGACGTCCTCAACCCACGTTGAGTAACGCCCTTTATAAACGCCGGCGTTTATCACAATATCGCCCTTTACCCCAACCTGCATCTTATATGTGTAATCCTTCTGATACAGACTGTCGAATAAAGCCATGTCACTTCCGCCCCTTATTTATCGTATTGCGGATAAGCCTCAGCAGGAAGGTGTCACTCTCCGCCGGTTTCGGGAGCGGCTGCCCCTCCTCCGACGAATCGTATATCTTCTGCGCCAGCTCCCGGAAATAAGGCACAGCGGCGGAATCCACGTCGTTCAGCAGGAGCGGCTTCCTCTTTCTGACGGAATCCTGGAGGGCCGAGTCCCATATCACGCACCCCAGGTATGGGACCTTGAAACTCAAAAACTGTTCGGCCGCCGAAATTATCCGTTCCGAGATAAGGAACGCCTCTCTTTCGCTTCCGGCCATATTCACCAAAAGACCGACGTCTATGTCGCCGCCCGTCGCGTGGCAGAGGGTTTTCAAAACGCTGTATGAATCTCTTATGGCGGTCGGTTCCGGCGTCGTTACAAGCAGCAGAAGATCGGCAGCCATCGCGAATGACATGACGTTCTGGTGGATACCGGCGCTCATGTCCAATATCATGAGGTCTGTGCCGTCCTCCAGCTTCGAGAGGCGGTTGATTATCCAGGCCTGTCCCAATTCATCGAGGTCGGCCAGTTCGCGCAAACCGGCCCCTCCGGGAATTATGGACAATCGCTCCTCGACCTTGAAAATTATATCCGATAAATCCTTTTCCCCTTTGAGCACATGTCCCAGGTTGAACTTAGGGACGACTCCGAACATTATATCTATGTTTGCCAGGCCGAGGTCCGCGTCAAGCAGGGTAACATTCAGCCCCTTCGCGACGAGCGCCAGGGCGAGGTTCACCGAGATACTGCTCTTGCCCACGCCTCCCTTGCCGCTCAGCACGGCAATCGACCTCACGCCCGTGATGCGCTCCCTTATACCGGTGACATTCTTCCTGTCGGAAACCAGTTCGCGGAGAACCGTCGCCTGATCGTTCACCTGGGCCGGCATAGCCGGCATAATGACCGGATTCATGATTATTCTTTCCTCAAGGGCTGGTTGTCCAGCAGCATTTCGACAAACCGGTCGCCGCGCGCTACTTCTATATCGTTAGGAACATTCTGGCCCGTGGTGAAAAACGAGATTGGCAGGCCGAAATCTCTCATAACGTTGAGTATCGTGCCGAAGCTGGAGGTCTCGTCCAGCTTGGTGAATAACAAAGATGAAATCGGCACCACGCCCATGCGTTCGATCACATTGAGCATGTCGCGGTATTTTATGTTTGCCGCCATGACCAGATGAACGGCGTCGGGAGCAAATGATTCGTGTAGGGCTCGCAGTTCGTCGATTCGATTTTCGTCGTAGTGGCTGCGTCCCGCGGTATCCATAAGAATAAGATCGGCCTCCCTGTGTTTTTTGACCAAACCCGGTATGTCCTTGGGATCGGTTATTATCTCGATGGGCACGCCCAATATCTTGGCGTAGGTGCGCAGTTGTTCGACGGCGGCTATCCTGTAGGTGTCGGCGGTCATGAGGACGACCCTGCGATTCTCCCAGAGGGACTGGGTGGCGGCTATCTTCGCTATTGTGGTGGTCTTGCCGACGCCGGTGGGACCGGCGAAGAACACCTTTCTTCCCCCCATTGCTCCCGTCGCGTCCGTCCCCATTGTGTTTACCATGGACGGCAGCCATTTGTGGAATTGAGCCCTGGCTCCGCTTTTCGCAAACTCCGCGGCTATATCGGCGGCTACGCTTCCGTCCACGTCGGAGAGGACGAGTTTTTTGGCGTTCTCGTCTTCCACCGCGGCTGCCGGCGAAGGAGAGGAGGGCGTATTTTCCAGTCTGGAGAGCACCTTGCTCAGTATATCCTTTATTTCGTCAACCTCGCGGACGGGGGGCGCTTCCTGGGAAACCGGCGTCTTGTTGGATTCATAAGCGCGCGCGGCCAAGCCCGCCGGAGTTGCCCCGGCACCGGCAAAAGCGGACGCCGCGCCGCGCCCGCGGGTTTTCGGCAATTCCGGGGGAACGGCTCCGCCGACCGCCCTTCGCACCTCCAAAAGGTGTTGGAAAGCGACCATGCGGTCCCTCGATTCTTTTTTCTCCTCCTCCGGATCGGGAACAAGTACCCCGGCTGTGACCCACAGGACGTTGCGTTTGAAAAAACCGAACACCCCGCCCAGCTTCACGGGCCGGCTCGACAATATCACAGCCTCCCGCCCCAATCTGTCGCGGGCTACCCTGATCGCTTCGGAGTCGTTCTTTGCCTCGTACTCTATCTGTTGCTCTACTCTCAATTACTCCACCGTCCCCAAGGATTTTAACTGAGCGCCCTGAGCGATTTCATTATAGGATATAACAAATAGTTGAGGAAGTGTTCCCTCAATTATTTTCCGCACCACAAACCTTACGTCAGGGTGAGCCAGAATTATCGGGGTTAGTCCCGCCATCGCCATCTGCTCCGCGGCGTTGGAAGCGGACTTGATTACCTGCTGTATCTCCGTCGGGTTTAGACCGAGCTGCCAACCCTGATTGAGGTCTCCCTGCATGGAGTCCTTTATACGCTGTTCAAGTCTCGGCGACAGCGCGTATACCGAGAGCACCCCCATCTCGTCCTGAAGGCGGAGCGTTATCATCCTCGACAGGGATTCCCTGACCCGCTCGGTGAGAAAATCAACGCCCTTGGCGAAACGGCCGAAGTCGGTCAGCGTCTCGAATATGGTGACAAGATCGCGGATAGGCACCTGCTCGCGCGCCAGATTTTGCAATACCTTTTGTACGTCGCCCAGACTCAGCACGCTCACGACTTCGCCGGCGACCGCAGGATCCGTTTCCTTGACGAGGTCGATGAGCTTCTGTATCTCCTGCCTTGTCAGCAGGTCGGCGCCGTATCTCTTTATTATCTCGGAGAGATGAGTCGCCAGCACCGACGGGCAGTCGACCACAGTATAACCCATCGCTTCCGCCTGATCGCGGACCTCCGGGGATATCCAGACGGCGGGAAGCCCGAACGAGGGTTCCGTCGTCGGGATGCCCACCAGAGCGTCGTCGTTCTGATCCACGCTCATGCTGAGGTAATGGTCGGGCAGCAGTTCGCCCCGCCCCACCTCGGCCCCCTTCACGCGAATGACGTACTCCGTCGGTTTCAGTTGTATGTTGTCCCTTATGCGGATTGGGGGAACGACGAGACCTATATCCATAGCCATCTGGCGGCGTATCGTCCCGATCCTGTCGAGCATGTCCCCGCCCTGTCCCGGGTCCACCATAGATATGAGCGCGTAGCCTATCTCAACCTCCATCGGGTCGACCGTGAGGAGAGGCAGGACATTTTCCGGGCTTCCGGGCGCGGCTTGGGCGGCGGCCCCGTTCGCTCCCGCGGCCTGGGGGGTTCCCGGCGCGTGCCTCGACATCCGGTCGGCGTCGACGCCCTGAAGCTCGCCCTCGCGATATACCGCCCGCGCCAGGACCGCCATCAATATGCCGATTACGGCAAACGGTATCGTGGGCATCCCGGGGACCATGCCCATCGCCAGCAGCGTGCCGGACGCTATGAAGAGCGGCCTGTGGTTGCTGGCCAGTGAGCGGACGATGTCCATGCCGAGATCGTTCTCACCGGCCGATCTCGTCACGATGATGCCGGTGGCCGTCGAAAAGAGCAGCGCCGGAACCTGCGACACAAGGCCGTCCCCAACCGTTAGAAGGCTGTACGTCTGCGCGGCGGCCCCGACCGCCATGCCTCTCTGGAGTACCCCGATCGCGAGTCCGCCCACCACGTTTATCAGCGTTATTATGAGACCGGCGATAGCGTCTCCCTTTACGAACTTCGACGCGCCGTCCATAGCCCCGTAGAAATCGGCCTCGCGCTGAATGTTTGTCCGCCTCGTTCTCGCCTCGGCTTCGTCTATCGTGCCGGCGTTCAGGTCCGCGTCTATTGCCATCTGCTTGCCGGGCATCGCGTCCAGCGTAAAGCGGGCCGCCACCTCGGCGACGCGCTCCGAGCCCTTTGTGATTACCACGAACTGTATGACTACCAGTATGAGGAACACGACCGCGCCCACGACATAGTTTCCTCCGACGACGAACGAGCCGAAGGCGTTTATCACTTCTCCCGCGTATCCGTTCAGAAGTATCTGCCTTGTAGTCGAGATATTGAGCGACAGCCGAAAGAGCGTCGCGACGAGCACTATGCTGGGGAACGCTGAGATGTCGAGCGCGCTGTGAACGTAAAAAGTCGTGAGCAGCATCATGACGCCGAACGCTATGTTCAACGCGAGCAGCACGTCAAGCACATACGTCGGCACCGGTATGATCATCATCACGACGATGAGGATCAATAAAGCCGCTAGGCCGACGTCAGCGAACCTGGTCACATTGTTTCCTGCCGGCATTGCCGTTTCCGCCATATCTCACACTCCAGAGGCGGGATGACGCACCACACCGCCCATAATGTTATATTTTATCACGCAATCCGTTCCGAACACGCATTTTGTGATGATTTTAGAAATTTTTGGATTTTTCTACGCGGATTTTTTCATCTTGCGGCCTTTTTAATCCGGGCTTATTACATACTTTACTACCGGCGTTTTCTTGGTAGAATGCGCTTAACGCAAAACGCAAACACGCCTAAAATAAAAACAAGGCGGGAGGTGAGTCGGATGCAAAAGCAGATAGAAGGTCAACTGTATGATGAAATCATGGCGATCACGGAAGTGATCAAAGAAACCGTGAATTGCGAAAAAATATACCTGTTCGGTTCTTGTGCTTACGGAGAGACTCACAAGAACAGCGATTTAGATTTTTACGTCGTAGTCCCGGACGACGCGGACCGACCGATAGCTATCAGGCAGAAAATTCGTGAAAACCTTGGGAGAATACAAAAACTATCACCGATTGACATTATCGCCACGCGGTCAAGCCGTTTTGCTGATTTGAGCGTTTTACCGTCGATGGAACGCAAGATCATAAGGGAGGGGGTTTTGTTGTATGAGCGGGACAGACTTAGTCAAGGAATGGTTTGATATTGCTTCCATCGATCTTCAAGTTGCCGCGCATTTGTTTGATACAATGCACCCAAAACCGCTTGAAATCATCTGCTATCATTGCCAGCAGGCCGCGGAAAAGGCATTGAAAGGATTTTTAACAGACCGGGGGATAGAACCGCCGTATATACACGACCTCGAACAACTGCGCCTGATGTGCAAAGAGTATGACAGCTCTTTTTCCGATGCGGCAATACAAAAAGCAAGCTTACAATTGAGCGAATACGCAGTTTCTACCCGCTATCCGGACCGTCCTGAAATTGAGGAACATGATGTGGCAGCCGCACTTGAAGAAGCGGATAGGATATATGCGTTTTGTGCTAATTTGATTCCCGCTCTCAAAATTGTTATTCCATAGCCTCCAACGGACGCGCAATGCGCGCCCCTACAATATCCGCCGGTGTAGGGGCGCGCATTGTGTCCGTTATTTTCTGAAATTTTTATGCGGATTTTTTCATCTTGTAGACGAACGCGAGCACTTCGGCGACTGAGAGGTATAGGTCTTCCGGGATGGCTTCGCCTACTTCCACCTGCTGCATCAGCGCTCTGGCAAGGGGGGGGTTCTCAACGATGGGGATATTATGCTCCTTGGCGATTTCGCGTATCTTCTCCGCTATGAAATCCTCGCCTTTCGCCACCACTATCGGCGCGCTCATGCTCTGCTGATCGTACTGTATGGCGACCGCGATGTGGGTGGGGTTCGTTACGACGACGTCCGACTTGGGCACGTCGCCCATCATTCGTTTTTGCGCCATCTCGCGCTGCTTCTGCCTTATCCTCCTCTTAACGAGGGGGTCGCCCTCCATCTGTTTGTACTCCTCTTTTACCTCATGCTTGCTCATCTTGATCGACTTCTCGAACTCCCACTTCTGGTAGGCGTAATCGACAAACGCAATCAGCAAAAGGACAATCGCCATTCGCATGGCAAGGCCCCACATCTTTTCCATTAATATACCCGCTCCCTTGTCGAGCGGGTACATCATTATCGACAGCATGAGGTCGCTCTCGTTGCGAAGCGCGATGTACAACATGCCGAACAGGATGAGCGCCTTCAGTATCCCCTTGAGGAGTTCTACTATCGTCCTCAGCGAAAAGATTTTTTTGAGGCCGTTGATCGGGTTGAAGCGGTCGAGCTTAATCGCGAAGGGTTTGAAAGTGATTTCCAGCCCCACCTGATAGATCAATATCCCGACCGCGAAGAACGCGCAGATGAAACCGAGCGGCGCCCACGCGATCGCGTATGTCTCTGCCGCGGATATGAGCGGCCTCGCCCACCACGCGTCGCCGTTCATCTGAGGCGACGCGATATGCCCGAAAACAGTCGAGAACATGAGGGCTATCCTTCTCCATATGGTTAATCCCAGCAAATGGAAGATAAGCAGGCCGGTGATTATCACCACCGCCGCGTTGAGGTCCTGGCTTTTGGCGACGCGCCCCTCCTGCCGCTCCTTGCCCCTCTTTCTTGCAGTGGCGGGCTCGGTGCGTTCCTGGGCGAAGAATTGTATGTCGAAAAAAAACCCGCGGCTCATCTCAGGAAGCGAATGCCGCTGAGGGCTTTTGAAACGGCGTTTTCGATCTCTCCGTGAAAGATGTCCACCGCCCCCGGCAGTATGATCAGCAGAACCATAAATCCAATCAATATCTTGAGCGGGATGCCGAGTATGAATACGTTTAACTGCGGGACGGTGCGGGCCACAAAGCCGAGCCCTATCTCGCCGAGAAGCACCGCGCCGAATATCGGCAGGCTGATTTTCATCGCTATGACGAACACATCCTGCACCCACCCTATCAGCGGCGTGACGAACGGATCCTCCCATAGCGAAACGCCGACGGGCACGAGCCGCACGCTCTCCGCGAGGGCCCTTATCAGGAGTATGTGGCCATCCCAGTGGAGGTAGAACCATATCGCCATCAAATATTTCATCTGCGCGAGCACGGGTATCTGCGTCTGCATAGTCGGGTCGATGGTGTTGCTCATCATGAGGCCCATTTGGGTGCTGTCGAGGTAGCCGGATACCTGAAGCGCGTAAAGGGGTATGCCGGAGATGAAACCGAGCACCGCGCCGATCAGAAATTCGCGCAGGGCCATCAGCAGGGTCATTACGAAACTGCCGAGCGTCACCGCCGGTATGGAGGCTTCGACGACCGGCGTAATGATCATCGCAAGCGCGACGGATAACCAAAACCTGATTGTATTGGGAATGGAGGGGAGCATGAAGACGGAGGAGGTAAGCAGGAGGGCAAGCACCCTGACGCTTATCATGAAGTGCAGCAGGATAATATTTACATACGCGTCGTTCGTAAGGAATGGAAGCATCCCTTACACCCGCCTCAGCCCACGTATCTGTACAGATCTGTGAACAGCCTTATCGCAAGGTCACGCACCATGCGAAACATCCACGGGCCGAATATCACAAACGCTATTATTACAGAGAGAATCTTGGGTATAAAGGCAAGCGTCTGTTCCTGGATCGATGTGGCCGTCTGCACTATGCCCATGATCAAACCCGTGCTCATCGCTATAATCAGAACGGGCGCCGTCACCAATACAATGACCCAAATCGCTTCCACGAGCGCGTCCCCAACAGTGAGTCCGTCCATAGTATCCCTCCTACATGTTGAAGCTCGTAACGAGGCTCGCTATTACGAGGCTCCACCCGTCCGCCATGATGAACAGCAGAATTTTAAACGGCAGCGAGATCATCATCGGCGGGAGCATCATCATTCCCATGCTCATAAGTATACTCGCAACTATCATATCCACCACTATAAACGGAATATATATCACCACGCCCATCTGAAAGGCCGTCTTGAGTTCGCTTAAAACGTAAGCCGGGATAAGCACCATCGTCCTGATCTCGTCCTGATTGTTCGGCTGCGGGTCCTCGGAGAGACGGACCATCAGGGACAGCTCCCTCTCCCTGACCTGCCCGAACATGTACGCGCGGAGCGGCGTAACGGTCCGCTCAAACGCCTCGGCGGCGGGCAGTTCCTCCCTCATGTACGGGACCAGGGCGTTTTCGTATATGTCGCGCCACACCGGCGTCATCGTGAATATCGTCAGGAACAGGGCGAGCGACGCTATCACCTGATTGGGAGGCGATTGCTGAACGCCTATCGCGCTTCGCGCGAATCCCAGGACTATCAGTATCCTGGTGAAACTCGTGATCAGCAGCAGAATGGCCGGGGCCATGCTGAGGACGGTTATAAGCGCAATTATCTGGAGGGTTAGGACCACGTCCTGGGGACCGGAGGCCGCCCCCACGGCCACATTGATCGCGGGCAGGGGAAGCTCCGGCAGTTCCGGAACAGCGGCAAAGGACGGAGCCGCCGCCATCGGCAGGGATATTATTAAAAATATAACCGGCAAAAAAATTTTTCTCGCGTATATCATCACGTATGCCCTGTGGTCACTCCCGCGGGCGCGAGCCGCGCTCGTCGGCCGAGGCTTCATAATCGTCCCATTCCTCCAGGCTCCAGCGTCCCAGGACGGTGACGCCGGCCCGCCCGGAAACAAACGACACGACCTCCGGGCCGGTCCTCACTATGAATACCATATCGCGCCCGACGTTCAGCATCCCAAGTATCTTAATATTCCCCCGCGCCCCGGCGGAGAATCGCCCCGGCAGAAACCTGACCGCGGCGTACCCGGCAAGCCCAAGCACCGCCAAAGCCAGCAGCATCCGGGTGACGTATCCCGAAAATGCCGCGTCGAATTCCGACGCGGCTCTCGCCGGCGAGGCTAAAAAAAAGAGCGTCAAGGCCACGTTCACAAAGAGCCTTAACGCCTTGGACAGCGTACAGAATATGATCATTGAACTCAGAGCGCGGCGCCGATTGCTAGGAAAGGGCCTTCCCCAACGCCTCCAAAACTCTGTCCGGCTGGAAAGGCTTCACTATGAAATCGGCCGCGCCGGATCTGATCGCCTCGATAACCATCGCCTGCTGGCCCATAGCGCTTACCATTACTATCTTCGCGCCCGGATCCGCCGCTTTGATCTCTTTTACGGCCGCTATTCCGTCCATCTCCGGCATCGTTATATCCATAGTGACTACGTCCGGTTTCAATTCGCCGTACATTTGCACCGCTACTTTACCGTTATCGGCCTCTCCGATCACCTCGAAGCCATTTTTTGCCAGGATGTCACGCAACATCATTCGCATAAAAGCCGCGTCGTCCACGATCAAAACCTTCGTCCCCATGTTATATGTGCCTCCTTAAACTAGCTATTACTAAAAGTCCTAAAATTATATCATACTCCCATGGAGCGTATTCTCTCCGCCTTGCTTACAACTTCGGTGACTCTGATCCCGAAGCTCTCGTCGATTACGACCACTTCGCCTCTCGCGATGAGCTTGCCGTTTACCAGAACGTCGACGGGCTCTCCGGCCATTTTGTTCAATTCTACCACCGATCCCGGACCTAACGCCAGCACTTCTCCGATCGTTTTTCTCGTTCTTCCCAATTCTACAGTAATACGTACCGGAATGTCGACTATCAAATCGAGATTTCCCAAAGAACCGGTATATTCCACCGCATCCAACTGAGCAAATTCCACCGGCCTGACGTCGACAGGCGGCATTTGGGGACGCGGAGGGAGCGATACCTGGGGCGGCGCGGCGCCGTAAGCGGGCGCGCCGCTTGCCTGGGGCGGGGCCGCCATCGGCGGCGGGGGCGTCGGTCTCGGGGCGGGAGCGGGAGCCGGTTCTTCCTCCTTGGGAGCCGTCGCCTCTCTTATTTTGTCGGCGAGACGGACGGCATGAGCGACCGGCATTGCCACGTCAAGGTCGAACGGATCCACTCCGTCGACGTTGAGATTGATCCTGCCGACCCAAACGGGCGTCTCCGCGCTCAAATCCGCGAACGGCACCCACGTTTCCGGCTCGTCCAAACTGGACGACGTGTCGTCGCCCGTGAGCCGCGCGCCTCCCATAAGGCCGCTCAGGCTCGTCAGCGCCGAGCCCACAAGTTGGCTTAATCCCTCCTGCGCCGCGGACAGATACAGGTCGTTGGCCTCGGGAGGAAGTTCCTTCGCGTCGCCGCCCATCATCAGGTCGGCCAGCGCGAGAGCGCCATGTTCGCTCGTTATCAGGCGGGCCGGGGCTCCGTCAAGTCCGTTCAGCGACATCACGTACGCGAAGATTTTCCCGGTTTCCATCCTGCCGGCCATTTCGTTCTGGGGCAGCTCGAACTGCTCCGTGACGTCGGCCGACACGTCGCGTCCGGCCAACATTCCTATCACGTTGCCGGCCGCGCTCGCCACGATGCCGCAGACTTCGTTCAAAACCGTGAGGTCCGGCTGTGAAAGCTTGGCGTTGCCGCCGTCCTCGCTGGGATCGCCCGAAAGAAGAGCGTCTATTTCATCCTGATTGAGAAACTCGTCGACCATGTTTTACTCCTCCTCTTCCATGGGAAAATAATCTTCTCCCAGCACTTCCGTTACCTTCGCGGCATAATTCTTTTTAATCAGGCCCGCCGTGCAGTGGAACTTCACCCTGTTGCCGACCCGCAGGCCGAGGTCGTCCTTCGCCAGTCCGTCGAGCCTTACCACGTCGCCTACCTGCATCTGGATAACGTCGCCCAGAGTCACCACGGTGTTGCCGAGTTCAAGAGCGAGAGGCACGGATACCTCATGCATCCGTTCGGCCAGAATATCCTGAACGCCCTCGGTGCTCTTGCGCCCCGTGGACGAGAACCACTGCTGCGAACTGAGCTTATCCATCAGGGGCTCTATCACGAAATAAGGTATGCAGAAATTCATTATGCCCTGGACTTCGCCGATCTGTATCTGCATCGTGACCAGAAGCACCATATCAGTGCCGGGGCAGACCTGAACGAAAAACGGGTTGCTCTCCATCGTCTCGAAGCGGTACCTGATATCGACGACGGTGCTCCAGCTCTCCTCAAGGTGCTCCAGAATCTTCATCATTATGCGTTCGACAACCGTGCGCTCTATGTCGGTGAGGTCCCTCGGCTTGTTGATGGGCTCGCCCTTGCCTCCGAGCAGCCGGTCGATTATGGCGAACGTCAGTTGGTTGTTTATCTCCAGTATCGCGTTGCCGCTCAGGGGATACATTTCGAGTATGCCTATTACCGTCGGCTGCACGAGGGAGTGAACGAACTCGTCATAGGCGAGCTGATCCACCGCCACGACTTCTATCGAAACAATCGAGCGCACCATCGTCGACAGCGACGTGGTAAGCGACCGGCAGAACGACTCGTGAATCATCTGGATTGCCCGGAGCTGGTCTTTGCTGAATTTATCGGGACGACGGAAATCGTATAGTTTAAGCGGCTTTTCCTCCGCCACCTGCATACGCTCTATGTCGTCTCCGCCGCTGCTGATCGACGCCAACAGGGAATCTATTTCATTTTGGCTCATTACCTCCGGCGGTACCATGT
>Ga0099364_10003531_pt1 | contig 24232 bp, 16 predicted proteins | sample TergutTh196P3_FD_73070 | JGI IMG/M metagenome (GOLD analysis project Ga0099364, IMG submission 73070) | Microcerotermes parvus P3 segment gut microbial communities from Pointe-Noire, Republic of the Congo - Th196 P3 | ecosystem: Host-associated > Arthropoda: Insects > Digestive system > Gut ...
ATTACATAATCCCTTATAAATTATAAATGGTAATTTGATATGAGAAGGTGCTGTTTCGATATACTTTATATGTTTGTCTATATTTGTGAAAAATAGCCTTAAAACAATGCAATTATTCCATTTATGTTCCTTTCCACCCCACATTCTTATTCCATTATCTCTAATAAATATTCTTGCAATCACTTTTTTCTTTCTTGAATAAATAACCATATAATGACCCCAGCAATACCCATCTCCAATTGATCCACCAAAGTCATAATCCAATAAATTCATTTGTTTTGTAAATTCTGTGATAAATTCTTTATTTTTCTGTGAGATAAAGTTAAACCTTTCTTCATTGATTAATTTATCCATTATTTTATCTCCTTATATTTCCTTATTATATACAATTTCAATATTTTGTCAATATATCGATCGGGGGTGGGGATGCTGATTTGTCGTAGCTCACCACCCCGTCCGCTTCGCAGCCACCCCTCCGAAGGAGGGGAATTGGAGCTCCGCTATGTAACATATTATGTATCAAGAATATATAAGGAACGAAAAATTGCGTTCCCTACAGAACTAGGAATGAATGAATGCGCTCCCTACAGAAACAGGAAACTCTCAAACTCCAAAACTGCCAATCTTTCCTTTGATAATGAGATCAGCATCTGTTGCTTTTTGCACTTCCTCGACAGTGAAACCTTCTGCTATTTCGACTAAAACGAGTCCTTCGTCTTCTACCTTTAGTACTGCCATATCAGTGACTATCATATTAACCTTTCCTATGGCAGTGAGGGGTAATGTGCATTCTTTTAGTATCTTGGAGTTTCCGTTTTTATCACAATGCTCCATGGCGACTATTACTTTTTTTGCTCCAGATACGAGATCCATTGCCCCACCCATTCCCGGAACAATTTTTCCGGGTATCCACCAGTTTGCAAGATTTCCTTTTTGATCTACTTGTAAAGCTCCCAGCACTGTCATATCAAGATGTCCACCTCTTATTATCGCAAAGCTAGTCGCAGAGTCTATAAAGGAGCATCCCGGCACGGCTGTAATATAGCCTCCACCAGCATTTATCATATTTTGATCTTCTTCTCCCTGATTTGGAGCAGGTCCCACACCCATGATTCCATTTTCCGATTGAAAAACTACATTTATGCCCTCAGGGATATGATTTGCCACTTCGGTAGGTAGCCCTATGCCTAAATTTACAAAGTCTCCATCTGATAATTCCTTTGCTATTCTCTTGCCTATTAATATTCTTTTATAGTTTTTGTCATTTCTGTCCATTTTTTTAAATCTCCTTTTGTAAAGAGTGGCATACCTGCCTACTTTCATGTAGGACAATAAAGTCGACAAAGATGCCTGGAGTGATAATCTCCTCAGGTGAGAGCTGCCCCACTTCGACTATTTCATCTACTTCTACGATGGTGATGTCTCCACAAGTTGCCATGATGGGGTTGCTATTTCGTGCAGTTTTAGAATATATCAAATTTCCATGCTTATCTGCTTTGTGTGCTCTGATGATAGCAAAGTCTGCACTTATTGCTTTTTCTAGTATAAAATCTTTTCCATCAAAGTGGAATTTTTCTTTTCCGTCTTCTACGATTGTTCCGACCCCTGTCGGGGTCAATATACCCCCAAGACCCGCACCTTTTGCTCTGATTCTCTCCATCAGTGTCCCTTGAGGAATTATTTCGACATTTACTTGCCCAGAGTTCATTTGTGCTTGCATGGTTTTGTTTGTTCCAAGATGAGACACTTGAGCACTTTTTATTTGATTGTTTACCACGAGCTTTCCAATCCCACTCCCCTCAAAATCAGATGCTATTGCTATCACATGCAATTCTTTTGTTCCACATTCTACGATAGAATCTATTATATTTTCAGCACATCCTACTGTCAGAAATCCACCAAATAATATACGATCACAAGACTTTATCATATTTGCAGCATCTTTACTAGATATGATTTTTGGCATATTCATCAACTCCTTTTTTTTCTGTATTTTTTTCACATTGTGAAATCTTTTTATAATATATACCACACAATTATCAAAGTGACCAGCCCCATAGCGACAGATATTATCAATAATACATTGTATCCATTTTTAAGATATATTACCCATCGAGCAACTATGATAACTAAAGCTATCAAAATGACCAAAAGCAATATTGGAGGATTGTGTTTTAATAATATTCTATCGTTTATATTTACTATGATCAAACCTGTGCTGATCTCTACTAAATTTATTTCATAGTCAAAATGCACTTTTTGTTTGAAAACAAAATTGCTTCTTTGTCTGTTTGCAGAACCTATAATACTAATATCTGGACTCAATAATCTCGGCATCGTATCAGAATATTTATCATCAAAGACCGGTTCCGAATATCTTAAACTTTCCTCCAAAACTTGCCTATGTATGTCATAATCTACAAAGCTAATATTTCTATTTTCTTGGAGATAAGATATCAAGCCTTTCACAAATTCGTCTGAAAAATTACCTTTCATCTCCGTAACAGTCAGCACTTTACCTTCTGGGATATACACTGATATTTTTTGATAAATATCAGAAATCGCTTCACTCGAATACAAATGTAAGCTACAAAACAAAAAAAGCACTATTAATATACGTTTTACAGTCACAATAATCTCCTTTTAAAAATAATTAAACAGGCATCACTACTCTAAATCCGATATAATTGTTTCTGGATGTCGGTTTCGAAGCTGTTCTGTAGAATGTCACTGCTTGGTCTTTTTGAAAGCACCATGCTCCACCTCTGACGACCTTCATGGTGCCACTATTTGGACCTATAGGATTCGTCTTTGAGCTATTTGCATAATAGTTTATATCAAACCAATCATAACACCATTCCAAAATGTTTCCGCTCATTTCATATAGACCAATTTTGTTCGGAGCAAACGATTTTACGGGAAAGACGGAGTGCCACAGATGATCGTTTGGATCTACTGTAAAATTTGCAACATCTTTTTCTAGCTTGTTTCCAGTGGCATACAAAACTCTTTCTCCACACGATCGAGCTGCATATTCCCACTCAGCCTCAGTAGGTAGTCTACCTCCCAGCCATTCACTATACCTTTGAGCTCCATACCAACTGACCTCATAAACGGGGAAAGAGCCGTATGGCTCTATGACATAATATAAACCTCTGTCACGGCTAATTCTAGAATATTGAGTATCCACCTTTGCCCATGTTTGTCCTCTTTCAGTTTGATTGCCCTCTGAGTTTAAAAAATCAACATATTGCTTATTTGTCACTGGAGTTTCTGACATTTTAAAGCTACTCAATCTGACGTCATGTAACAATGATGTTCCTTTCATAAAATCTCCCATTTGAAATGATCCATCTTTTACAAATATCCATTTAACTTCTTCATTTTTGTTAAATTTCTTTTTCACTCTGTCAAATATTTTAGTATTTTGTTTATCTGGAAAATATTTATCAATTGCTAATGTACACATATAAACTGGTTCTAATTCATTTTTTGACAAATGATCTTTTATTTTTCCCTCTAGCAAATCCATCAATTCGACTTTTTTTAATTGTAAAGAGCTATCATCAGGATACTCTGCTATCAAGGATGATAATAACAGTATGGCACTTTCTTTTTCGGGAGTGTAGTACCTCTTTTCACTGATAGCCATATCGACTGGCCTCAACAGATTTAGGTCTAATAGCTTTTTTGGAGAAATTGTTGGCTCTGGTTCTCGCTCAGGCTCTATTTCTTTTTTGTTTTTTGACAGAGGTTGAGCTCCATATTTAAATATTAGCTTGAATATCTGTACCATAATAGCAGACAACACCACAATAATCAATATATTTATGACGAGCTGTAAATTGTCCTTTTTTTCAATGATTATCCTTTGTTTTCTACTACTTTCTTGATTTTTCCCATCCAAAAAACTGTTCATTGAATCTATTTGGCTCTGAGGAACGCTGTTGTTATTTATTATTTGTCTGAGATTTGCATGGTTGTAGAGTGAAAATATATCGTTTATTCGACTATTATTATTTATGTTCAACGTTTCTAGTAATCTGTTGTTTCGTAGCGGATGCAGATCAGCCACATTGTTTGATTCTAGATTAAGATGTCTCAGCGAGCTCAGTCTATTTAGAGGACTGATATCAGTCGTGCTAGTTTTTTGTAAGTTTAGCATTTGTAGTCTTACTAGTGGAGGCATTTGTTGTAGATCTCTTATCGTGACACCAGTCAGATCTAGGCTTCTGAGCTGTCTAAACCTATCTAGAACTGATAAATCAAAATCATCACTAAAATTCCTGAGACTCAATGATTTTATATTGTCTGGCAAAGAATTTAATAGCAACTCAGGAATATTCGGAGTGAATGCAATGTGTAGATTTCTACGTTTTAGTTTTTTAAGTCTTTCTCCTGAGATGTCACCACGTACTCCGATAAATTCTACTTTTTGAGGGATTCTCTCGTTGGTCGTTAGTATTATGCCTTTTAGTCTATGATTTAAAAATATCCTATTGCCTTTTGCATCAATCCTGATGCTCTTTTCTTTACCCACAGTAAACTCAAAATTTGTCAAATCTGAATGCCCTATAAATGTCACTAAATCTCCTTTTTTAATTAATGCTCTATTGGGAGGGATGCCTATATATTGCCCATTTACAAAAATAGAAAAAGGTGGAGAGTCGATATCAACCATCCTTTCTATATGGCTTTCTTGGTCTTTTACATACAAAAAGAAAGGCAATAAAAGTAGCAAACAAATCATGTTTAACCATAAATATTTCAAGTCTTTTTTAAAGTCTTCAGACATATTATCAAATAGATTTTTCTTTACGACACTCTGTGTTATCGTTTTATATATTGTTTTTTCGTTTTCTACTGGTTCTTCGAGTTCTTCTATAATGTCTTGGAAACTACGGTATCTATCTTCTGGGTAATATTGGAGGCAATTCTTTATAATTTGGTCTATCTTTTTTTTGCTCGTGAGAAGATGACTAGGCGTCTTGTAATCAATGTCGCCATCTAGGTTTGTTTCAAAAGGATACTTTCCATAATAAATCTGATAAAGTATGATTCCATATGCAAAAATGTCTCTTTGAAAGGGAACTTCTTTTCTTTGCTTTGATTCTGGCGGGCAATATTCGAGAGTTCCTTCAAACTCTTTGAATTGGCTCTGGTTTTTTTGTAAAGCAGCTGTACCAAAATCGATCAAGTAAAGCTTTTGATCAGGAGTAATAAGTATATTTTCTGGTTTTAAATCGTTATGCTCTATTTTTCTATAATGCAAAAAAAAGAGACATTTTGCTAGCTGGTTTGCGTATTCAAATTTTTCTTTTTTATTTAGGACTTTGCTTATTTTTTGATCTAGATTTTGTGCTTCAATATATTCTAATTCTATAAATATATAGTCCAATTCATGCAAGTCAAAGTATTTTGGCAAACTTTTGTGTTCAATTTTTTTTAGTAAATTGGACTCTTCTCGTATATCCGGGAGACTGTGAAACACCTCCGGATATCTACCAAATATTTTGAGAGTCCGCTCTCGATCACTCACACTGTCATAGGCTTTAAAGGTAACAGAAAACGAACCTTCTCCTATTTTTTTTATCAGCTTAAATCTACGACTTATGACCTCACCTTCTTTCGGAAAGGAAGCCTGCTCCATCGAATCTCTATCTTTTTTAAGAGTTCGAAACCTTTTTTCAGTCTTTTTTTTGCTCATCTTATGCCTCGAAACGCAAGCTATATTTTTTATGCTTTTTTGTCAATTATATTTTTAAAATAATTATTTTTAAAAATAATGTAACAAAAAAAACATTGTCTAGTTTTAACTTTCTTATAGATTGAAAGAGTGCTTTTGAAAAAAAAGAAAATAACGAACAATATTTCATGTATTGAGTTTATATGAAACAAACTTTATCTTCTGCATGGAGCAGACATTATTACTAGCTTAGATAATAAAACGTGAAAGGAGTCTATTATGACAACAAAAGAGAACATTGGGACGTCGGTTTTTGAGGGTAAATATCTTACCTTCAACTTGATGGAAGAGTATTATGGGATAAATGTCGATTGGATATTGCAAATAATAGCTATTCCAGACATTACTCAGATTCCGCAGACACCACATTTTGTGAAAGGTGTCATAAATCTGAGAGGAAAAATCATACCTGTGATTGATCTCAGGCTACGGTTTAAACTGCCTGAAAAAGAATATAATGACAGGACGAGCATTGTAATCATCAAAATCAAAGCAGACAAAAGCGAAATTTTTATCGGTATTATCGTGGATAAGGTGATCGAGGTTTTTGATATTCATGCAAATGAAATCGAACACACACCCGTTTTTGGAGTAGAAATTGACACCCAGTTTATACTGGCTATGGCAAAAGTAAAAGGTAGGGTTGTGACCTTGTTGGACATCAGTAGAATACTGACTGATACTGAATTAACACAGCTACAAAACACAAGATAAGGAGAATAGAGCAATGTTAAAAAACGCAAAAATCGGAGCAAAACTAGCAGTTGGTTTTGGTATATTGATCGCTACTATAGCAATCATATCTATAATGGCAATAATGTCATTTAATCAAATTTATGAAAGAGTCGAATACTTACTAGATGTAAATCTAGAAAAATTAAATAATGCTAGCACTATAGAAAGCCTTGTAAAAGATATATTGAGTGCTTATAAATCTATTGTGCTAGGGGAAGATTACGTTACTCAGAGAAGCGTTATCAATAGTGCTACACATGATGTGGGTATCAGTTTTGATGCTATAGAAAAATTATTAAATCCAAATAATAGAGAAGAAGCTGCTTTGTGGAACACTTTCGTAGATGCGAGGACAGCTTTTGTAGCTTCAATGAGAATAATGGATGTACTCGTAGAAGGAGGAGACCCAGAAAGGATTATTGAATATGGTGCTGGTGAATTTAGTCAAAGGCAAAACGCTTATGTGCATTCTATTGAGAAGTTTTCTGATTTTCAAGCCGAGTTTATGAATGCTACAGGTATAGATATAGAAAGTGCCATCAAAAAATCACAATACCACATCATCTGGATCATTTTGGTAGGTCTATCAATATCTTTGTGCATGGCTGTAGTCATCACAAAAATGATTACTAAACCTCTCGCAGAATGCGTAGATATAGCTGAAAATCTAGGAAAAGGTAAAACAGATTTAATCATCAATGTCGATTCAAATGATGAAACAGGCTTACTAAAATCAGCAATGAAAAAGATGATAACTGCTATCCAAAAAATGTACAGTGACTGTACTAACCTTTCACAAGCTGCTCTTGAAGGAAAAATGCAAACTCGTATTGATGTCTCAAGGCATGAAAATGACTTTGCAAAACTAATAAATGGTATAAATAGTGTACTAGAGGCAGTATGCTACCCCATGAAAGAAACTATGGATGTCATGGATAGGCTTGCTAAAAAAGACTTGACCGCTCGTATAACAGAAAAGTATCCGGGTGATTTTGATGCGCTAATGGCAAATATAAACCTTGCAGCTCAGACCATAGAAGAGTCTTTGATACAGGTGGATGTGGCTGTGGAACAGATTACTGCTGCCTCAAATGAAATAAGCTCTGGATCACAGGTTCTTGCTGAAGCCACCTCTGAACAAGCCTCCTCTCTCGAAGAAATTTCTAGCAGTCTCGAAGAAATAAACTCACTCACAGGTAGCAATGCAGACAATGCAAAATCTGGTCTCAGGCTTGCAGACCTTGCTGTACAGGCAGTAGACGAAGGAAATGAAGCTATGGAGAAAATGAATAAAGCTATGGAGGCAATATTAAAGTCTTCTCAAGAAACAGGTAAAATACTGAAAACAATAGATGAAATAGCTTTCCAGACAAATTTACTGGCTCTAAATGCTGCAGTAGAAGCAGCTCATGCAGGAGATGCAGGCAAAGGCTTTGCTGTGGTCGCAGAAGAAGTCAAAAACCTTGCTCTGAGAAGTGCAGAAGCTGCTAAAAATACCAATGTATTGATTGACGAAGCGACTAAAAACTCTGAAATGGGTTCCAGAATAGTAGACCAAGTCACAAAATCTTTTATGGGAATGAAAGACCAATTTAACAAGGTCAAGAGTATCGTAAATGAAATATCTGCTTCTTCTGATGAACAAGCACACGGTGTAAATCAAATTTCAACAGGAGTGGGTGAAATGAACCGTGTGACACAACAAAATGCTGCTAATGCAGAAGAATCAGCTGCCGCTGCTGAACAATTAAATAGCCAAGCAGCTGAACTGAAAGGAATGGTAGACAATTTTACCCTTGCTAAAAAATATGGAGGCATTCAAAAATATCAATCACAACCAAATAAATCTCTTGTAATGACACAAGAAAGAAGAAAAACACCAGCTCAAATATCATATCCAAAACAAATGAAAGCTTTAGAAATAAAACCAGATAAAGTTTTACCTATGGATAGTTTTGATGATGATTTTGACGATTTTAAATAACAGCTAGTCTCCTGAAAACATCGCCCTCCTTTTTTTAAAGGGGGGCTTTGCCACATGTATGCTACGTTTTTTTCCAGCCCGATCGATGTCACCCATCGATAAAGAGTACCCAATTACGGTATGGTGCGATGTTATCTATTAGAGCGGGGGCACGGATTTGTCGTCGACCATCCGATCGCCGCTACGGGAAATTATATACACAAAAAAATAAAAACCATTTGACAAAAAAGCATGTTTTAATTTCTCTGTTGTGATATGAGATTTATGGAGGATAAGAATGTTTTGCAAAGAATGTAAAAACAAACTGGTTAGTATTGATTTGTACTGTTCACATTGCGGTAATCCGACTGTTGCACTTAAACAGCATTTCAATATCAAAAACGTATTAACACAAGCATCAAAAAGTGCTCAAACTCAAAAAGAGAGCTTTTATTTTTTTAATTTAAGTATCGCTCTACTGATATTATTTGTAGTATACTTAGCTCACTTTCAAATAATTTTTCAGACTGTTTTTTACAACTATATATTTCTCAATATCTCTGTAGTATTGTTGTCCCCTTTTTTACTCTTATCATTTGCTACGATCCCAGAGCAGAAAAATCTCCCTGATACATTTCAGTTTTACCCAAAATTGTTGCTTTTCACAACATCTGTAGCGTTATACTTTGCGACATTAAAGATTATTTGCCAGGGAGATCCTATACTAAATTTAGTCAGATTCATCCTAGTATTATGGGGCTTGGCTATAGCTTTTCCAATTCCTTTTTTGATATTTAATCATTCAAAACACAAAGGGAGGTTGATATTTAAAGCATACCTCGCCGGCAAATATTTACGCTGGCAACAATTTGCTCTGTGTGTAATTCTAGGATTTTGTAGTTTGGTTTCTATTTGGCTACCTTCATCTTTGGTTTTTATAGGTAACACTATGTACATTTGGTACAAAAAACAAAATGAATTTGAGCTCTATCAAAAGAACAAAGATTATTAGAGATGAAAATATACGAAACACATGCCCATTTGGATTTTGACAACTATAAAAAAGACAGAGACAGTGTCATCACGTCTTGTTTTAAAATAGGCGTTCAAAAAATAATCAATATTGGGATAGATGCTACTTCTACAGAAAACGGAATAAAGCTGAGCGAAAAGTATCCTCAAATAAAATCTACAGGAGGATACCACCCATCTACAGTAAATCAGTACGACGAAGTAAAACTCAAAGAATTATTAAAACATAAAAATATAAAGGCATTAGGTGAGATCGGCCTTGATTACTTCAGGCTGTACAATCCTGTAGATCTCCAAAAAAGAGTTTTTGAATCACAGGTAAAGATAGCAGTGGAAATGGATCTCCCTATCGTCGTTCATGATAGAGACGCACATGATGATTGCTACAATATACTGATGAAATACTCTCCTAAAAAAGTGGTTTTCCACTGTTTTTCTGGTGATGTTCGCTTTGCTGAGAAAATTTTGAATCTAGGTTGGTACATTAGTATTACAGGAGTAGTCACCTACAAAAACAGTAACTTGGCTGAGATTGTACGCCTCATACCAAAAGACAAATTACTAATTGAAACAGACTGCCCATACCTGGCCCCTATCCCACATCGAGGGGAAAGAAACACACCAGCTTTTTTGATCTATGTGGTTCAAAAATTGGGTGATATTTTGAATCTACCGCCCAAGCTTGTAGCAGAGCAAACATTTGCCAATGCTGAAAGTTTTTTTGCGTTTTAAAGCAGTGAATACCATGTCTTTTTGTTTAAAAAGTTTATTTTTTTGTTTACTATTATTTCACATCTCGCTAGCAAAAGCAGAAAATATTAGCGATGAAAACAGAGAAACTCATGATGTATCACAAATCACATTTGACCATTCCTTTCAGCTACCCAGTGAAAAAATTGTTGATTTATTCGATAGACCTTTTCACCCTTTCCCCATCATCTTGCCAAATCAGGATAAATTAATTCTCCGACAAAACAATGCCTATATGCCATATCATTGGCTTTCAAAGGAAACTATACAATACGCAGAAATAGATATTTACCCGGAAAATAGGGCTAGAAAAAGGTCAATGTTTGTAAAAGAGTATCAGATCGCTGATATCTCATTTATAAGAGAAAAAGAGAGACTCCTCACAAAAGATGATTTTCAATTTAAAAAAATAAACTTACCTGAAAAAGGGCTCTATGGTACTGAAATATTATCACCCTCAAATAATGCTTTTTTAGTATTAGAATATCAAGCCGAAAATATTGTTTTATGGCACGTTGACGTACACACGCTGGAAACAAAAATGTTGATAGATAAAGGTTTAACACAGGCTATTAATGATGTAGTTCACTGGTTTGGTGACCAGCAAAATCTACTAGTCAGTCTCATTCCAGACAATTTGAGTTTCCCTTCAAAAACATCTAGTGCACAAGTAGGTCCCATTGTAATGGAAACTTCCGGGAAAAATTCTGTAGCTCGGACATTTCAAAATTTATTGCAAAACTCGTATGAAGAAGATTTGTTTGAATATTATGCGAGCTCCCAGCTCGGCATTTTTAATATACAAACAGGAGAATTAGAAAGAATAGGAGAACCCGGATTGATCACTCACTGTCAGATATCACCGAATGGTAGATTTATTCTGATTCATGAGCACCTCAGACCTTTTTCAGCGACTTTGCCATATACAAGGTTTCCCGGTCGGTGGTATGTATATGATATTTTTGAAAGAACCTCTACCGAACTGCACAGATACGACAGCGTTGATTTACTTTCAGGATGGGTGCAAGCAGGGAAAAGGCTGTTTGAATGGCATCCTTTTTATGATGATACTTTGGTGTATGTCATTGCACTTGATGGTGGAAACCCAAATTTAGAAAGCAAGTATAGAGACGGTATCAAACTGCTAAACTATCCTTTCAAAGGAGACGGATCTGATTTTTTTAAAACAGAACAAAGGTTTAGAAAAATAATATTTATTGATAAAAATGCTTTTGTCTATGAAGAATTTATGTTTAAAGACAATATAATATCGAGCCATGTAGTAAATAATGATAATAGGAAACATGAAATATATCGTAGACACATCAGAGCTATTTATGACCATCCGGGCTCTCCTATGACTTATCAAACGCACAGTGGGCATATAGGAATCTTGTCCATAAATAATCATATTTATTTCAAAGGTGATGGATATTCTACTTTAAAGAGAACCCCTTTTATTGATAGGATGGATTTGGAAAATTTTCAGTTGAACAGAATCATAGAATTTGACGAAGAAGACCATGTAAATATATTGGATTTTTATGATAAAAATCCTGAAAAGATTATTTTGGATAGACAAAATATTTCCAATCCGAGAAATCTGTTTCTTTCAAATTTGAGAGAGGAAACGGAAGTACCACTGACAAGTTTTACAGATATTATCCCTGAAATAACAAAGCTAAAAAGACAAACTATCAGATATTTTCGCCAAGATGGTGTAGAATTGTCCGCGATACTCTATTTACCAGAAAATTACGATGGAACAGAAAGATTGCCTTTACTCATGTCTGCATATCCTAGAGAGTTTATTGATATAGAAACAGCGTCTCAATCCACACATAATGCCAATACTTATTCCAGACCTATAGGATCTGCAAACTATTATATGAATTTTGAAAATATCGCAGTACTCATGGATGCCTCTTTTCCTATCATAGGTGATACAGAAACAGTAAACAATACTTTCATAGAACAAAATATCATGAATGCAAAAGCAGCAATAGATTTCTTGGACAATAAAGGTATCATTGATCCAAACAAAGTAGTCGTGCAAGGTCATAGTTATGGGGCTTTTATGGTGCTAAATCTATTAGCACATTCAGATTTGTTTGCTGGTGGAATAGCTCAAAATGGAGCATATAATAGAACCCTGACGCCATTTGGCTTTCAAAATGAAAGGAGAACCTTGTGGGATGCGAAAGACACATATATCAAGATGTCTCCGTTTTTGTATGCAAATCAGATAAATAGCCCTCTTTTGCTCATACATAGTACTCATGACAGAAATACAGGTACTCATCCAATGCAGAGTAGAAGGCTATTTGATGCAATGAACAGTAATGGGAAAATTTCTAGGTATGTGCAACTGCCCTTTGAAGGACACCATTATGTCGCCAGAGAAACACATTTGCACATACTTTGGGAATACAAAAAATTCTTTGATGACCATGTTCACTTTTCAGATTGAGGCTCATTATTTTTATGTTTTTTAATATTTCAATTGACAAATTTTAACCCAAATATATGTATGTAATCTAATAGAATAAATATTATATAAAAGGAGAATAAAAAATCATGAAACTAAAACTTTTTTTTATGATTATTTTTGTTTTAGCAGTAATGCTGAATGTATTCGCAGAGGAGAACAATATCGTGAAAGTATTAATGAAAACGAGTATGGGTGATATTGAAATAGAGTTGGACAAAGGTATAGCACCTATCACAGTCGACAACTTTATAGGTTTGGCGATGGGCTATAAAGAGTTTAGAGACCCCGCAACCAATCAAATGACCACAGGAAATTTTTATGACAACCTGATATTTCATAGAGTGATCAAAGACTTTATGATACAGGGAGGTTGTCCACTAGGCAATGGAACAGGCGGTCCAGGATATCAATTTGAAGATGAATGCTATGACAAAGGAGAAATCATCAGCGGAATGATAGATGATGAACAAAAAGCTATCCTTGTCTGGACACAAATGATTATCCCTTATTTACAAAATACAGAAGAGCCTGATGAACAAATCATTGAGATTTATCAAAGAGTCCAACAAGAACAATCAGGTGAGCCCCTATTAGGAACAGACATTTCACTTTATCAAAATGTGACAGGTATCGGCCCTTTACATACTCAGGGTGCATTAAGAGCAGAGGTAAATTACGGAACTATAGCTATGGCAAATTCTGGACCCAATACAAATGGGTCACAATTTTTTATTGTAACCAGAAACCCTGGAGCAGACTGGCTAAATGGTAGACACACTGTTTTTGGTAAAGTAACCAAAGGCATGGATGTTGTCCATGCCATCGAAGATGTAGAAAAAGGAGCAAATGATAAACCTGTAAATGATGTACGAATATTGTCTGTACGCGTTTTAGATAATTAGTTTAAGAAATTTTTCACAGCTCTTCTCCACCCCGTCTACTTCGCAGTCACCTCTTCAGAGAAGGGGAATTGGAGCTCCGCTACGGGATCGGGAGCGCTTTTATCGATCGGAGGCATATATAAATGATATATCCAAAACGAAAAACTAAATTTTCATTGTTAATAGCTCTATCGCTACTCTGTATTATTCTTTCTTGCGCAAATAATAGTACAGTGGCAAAGACAGTATATGTAAATGGCATTATATATACTGTGGAGGGCGAAAACTGGGACAAAGAGCCCCAGCAATGTATTGCGATTTCAAGCCAAGGGCGCATTATGTTTGTAGGTAACAACGAAGAAGCTGAGCCGTTTATAGGCCCTCACACTGAGGTGCTAGACCTGCAAGGTAAAGTCGTTTTACCCGGCTTTTTAGACACACACACTCACCCTCCAGGATTTACTCTCTCCGCTATGTTTAGCCTCTTATTGCCTCTTTCGGGAGAGATTGATGAGGTTTTAGAAAATATCCAAAACTTTATTTTGGCAAATCCTGACAGAGAAGTATATTGGGGGTCTGGATTTTCTATGGGTTTAGGTGGTGTAGAAGCAGCAGGCAGGGGACCACGCAAAGAATGGCTCGATGAAATAAATAGTGATAAACCTATCATAATGAAATCTTTTGATGGACATAATATCTGGCTAAATAGTAAAGCTCTTGAAATGAACGGTATTACAAAAGATACTACTCACCCAACGGGACTAATTCACAAAGATGAAAATGGAGAACTTTGGGGAACTCTTACAGATGCTCTAGACCTTTTACCGATGCAACCAAGCTATTCAGCAGAACAACAAAAAGCTGCTTTAGCATCTTTTATAAACAATATGCACAGCAGAGGATATACAGGAGGTCATTTGATAATTATGTCGCTAGACGAAACTGGTTCTGGTGATGTATATATAGACTACCTAAGAGAAATGGAAAAAGCTGGCACATTGAAAGCTCATACAAGCTTGATGCTGAGGTTTCTACCTGAAAATGACTTCAACGATGACCTTACTTTCTTTTTAAATAAAAGAGATGATTTCCAAAAAAACAGTAAAATAAAAATCAATACTGCAAAATTCTTTGTAGATGGAGTGCTGGAAGGTAGGACAGCATATCTATCTGAGCCATATTTAAATAATATAGCTATGGGCTACAGCTCAGATTATGTGTCTATGCCACTATGGGACAATGAGATACTAAAAAGCCATTTTAACACACTTATGGGACATGGCATCCAGTTGCACATCCATTCTATTGGGGATCAAGCTACCACAGAAACTCTTGATGCCCTCGAATATGCACACAAAAACTACCCCGACATCGATGCCAGAAACACTATCACGCATCTACAGATTATGCAAGATAACGATAAGATTAGGATGGCAAAGATGGGTATTATTGGCTCTACTCAACCTTTTTGGCATCCAAAAGAGCCAGGCTTTTATACGGAAGTAGAAGAAGCCCTTTTAGGCAATGACAGAGCTTTTAATACTTATCCTGTAAAAAGCCTTATTGAGGCAGGCGTTCTTATCACTTTTTCATCAGATCATCCAGTTACACCTGATCCAAATCCTTTTTGGGGGTTAGAAGTAGCTGTAACCAGAAATCTTTATTCTGGTGCGGTTTATGGAATAGCGGAAATACAGCATCAGGACGACCCAACATGGCTACGAAATAAAGCAGAAAGAATTACCTTAAAGGAAGCAGTAGAAGCCTATACGATAAATGGCGCCTTTCAGATGTTTATGGAAAATGAAATAGGCTCTCTAAAAGTAGGTAAATGGGCAGATATGATAATCATCGACAGAGATATATTGCACATAGATCCTATACAAATAAGCGATACAAAATTATTGGAAACAATATTTGCTGGAGAAGTGATATTTAAATTTGGTAGAAATTGATCAATAAAAATCCTCATCCCAGAGGAGTCCCCTCCGAAAAGTCGAAAAATAACCTATTTCTGTAGGGAACGCAATTTTTCGTTCCGCTATCGTGTTAAAACCCAATATGTTACGGGATATAATGCTCAACTACTCTTCCGTAAAATCAAATGACATGTCATCTAGTAACTTTTCTGTAGCGTTATTATCTCCTGACGTTTCGATATTTTTTAGAGCTCTGTTTATCGCTCTAGTTCTTTTGCCTACAGTTTCGTCCAATGTATTGCTAGCTTTGTCAATTTGGTCTTTCACTCTTAACAAGATAGTTTCAAAATTTCCAAATTCTTTTTTTGCAGTCTTTAAAGTGCTTAATATTATTCCTGTACCTTTTTCCACTGCTAAACATCTAAAACCTATTTGTAGAGCATTTAAAAAAGCGGCAATAGTAGATGGACCGGTGACAACAATTTTGTGGTCCCTTTGAATACTTTCATAAAGACCGGGATCACGGACCACTTCTGCATAAGCCCCTTCAAAAGGTAAAAACATGATACCAAAGTCAGAAGTGTTTGGTGAATCTATGTATTTTTCATTGATCTTTTTGGCAAAAGCTTTGATAGTTTTATAAAACGTTTTTCGAGCTTCTTCTATCTCATCTTTATCACCTTTATCGTATGCTAATAAAAGTTCTTCATAATCTACAGTCGGCAGTTTTGCATCGATAGGTAACCAAATAATCCTCTCAGAATCATCTTTACTAGGTATTTTTAGAGCAAATTCTACTCGATCGCTACTACCCATTTTTGTAGCTACGTTTTTTTCATACTGATTTGGGCTTAAAATTTGTTCGAGTATGCTTTCGAGCTGATATTCTCCTAAAATCCCTTTAGTCTTGACATTTGACATGACTTTTTTTAGGTCTCCGACATCAGAAGCTAGGCTCTGCATAGCACCGAGTCCCTTTTGAACCAGCTCTAGCCTTTCGCTGACCAATTTAAAAGATTCCCCGAGACGAAACTCAAGAGTTTTTTGGAGCCTCTCATCGACTGTTTCGCGCATTTTTTCTAGCTTTTTTTCGTTGCTTTCTTGTATTTCATACAGTTTTCTTTCTATAGTTTCGCGGTTTTTTTCCAGACTATCTTTTGTATCTTTAGTCAGAGCTTCTATCTTTGTCGAAAATTTGTTCTCAAAAGATTCCAAGGTAACAGAAAGCTCCATACGGTTGCTTTTTAGGTTTTTATCTAGGAAATCTTGGATGGAATGCATCTTGTTGTCTACTATCATAGTAAAGTTTGTGATAGTACTAGACAATTTGTCCTCTAAGGATTTTAGTATGTTCGATAGCTCTGTCCTCGCATCTTTTGCAGATTTTAATGACTCCTCACGGTTTCTACCAAATTCCTCACGTAGATTAAACTCATATTTGTCTATATTTTTATTTTGTTCAGATAAATTTCGTAGTATTTCTTCATCCGACTTCTTTATTTTTCTAAAGATCAGAATCACTACTACAAAAAACAGGGCAACCACGAAAAACATCAAAATGAGTGCATATGTATAGAGAGAGTTCAGAATTATCTCCTTCTCAGTTACCTTTATTTTCTATTTTAGCCCAGCTATCCTTTAGTCCTACGATACGATTAAATACCAAATTTTCTCTACTAAATTCATAGTCTGGACAAAAATAGCCTTGTCTCAAAAACTGAAATTTGTCTCCTATTTTTGATTCTTGCAGAGCAGGCTCTGCCATACAATTGTGCAAAACTGTCAAAGAGGTTGGATTTAAATTTTCTGTAAAATCCTTACCTGTGGGAACGTTCATAGGATCTACTTTAGCAAACAAATGATCGTACAATCTGGCTTCTATCTTTACTGCGTGTACTTTGGAAACCCAATGTGACGTACCCCTTACTTTTCTTCCATCATCTGTCCAGCCACCTTTTGAATCGGGATCATATGTACAAACTAATCTGACTACATTTCCTGTTTCATCTTTTACCACATCTTTACATAAAACATAATATGCATGTTTTAATCTCACTTCTGCACCCAATGTAAACCGATGCCAACCCTTGGGAGGAATTTCTCTGAAGTCATCTTTTTCTATATATATTACCTTTGAAAATGGCAGTTTTCTTTTGCCTGCATCACTGTTTTCGGGATTGTTTTCTGCCTCGAGATATTCTATTTTGTCTTCAGGATAGTTTTCTATCACCACTTCTAGTGGGTCGAGCACCACCATCACTCTCTTTGCTTTCAGATTGAGGTCATCCCTGAGGCAAAATTGTAACAGCTCAAAATCTACTACAGAGTTTGCTTTTGCCACCCCTATTTTGTCACAAAATGTTCTGATGGCTTCGGGAGTATACCCTCGCCTTCTCATGCCTGCTATTGTAGGCATTCTGGGATCATCCCATCCATTTACTAAATTATTTTGAACGAGGCTTAAGAGCCATCTTTTGCTCATCATTGTATATGTCAAGTTCAAGCGAGCAAATTCTATCTGTCGAGGTCTTGCAGGGATAGGTAATTGATCTAGGTACCAATCATAGAGCACACGATTGTCTTCAAACTCTAGAGTGCAGCATGAATGTGTAATGTGTTCAAAGGCATCTGAAAGAGGGTGCGTGTAATCGTACATCGGATAAATGCACCACTGATCACCAGTCCTATGATGTGTAGCTTGCTTGATACGGTATATCACAGGGTCTCTCATGTTTATATTTGGATGTGCCATGTCTATCTTTGCTCTCAAACTTTTTGTGCCTTCTGCAAACTCGCCAGCCCTCATTCTCTGAAACAAATCGAGGTTTTCTGATACACTTCTATCTCGATATGGGCTGTTTTTACCCGGATCAGTGAGAGTTCCACGAGTTTCGCGCATTTGCGACTGATTGAGCTCACACACATATGCTTTACCATCTTTGATCAGTATCTCCGCAAATTCATAAAGCTTTTCAAAATAGTCAGAAGCATAATAAAGGTTTTCATGCCAGTCAAAGCCGAGCCATTTAATGTCCTCTTTTATAGACTCTACATATTCTGTATCCTCTTTTACTGGATTTGTGTCATCAAATCGCAAATGACATATTCCTTTATAATCTCGGGCAATCCCAAAATTGTGACATATAGCTTTAGCATGACCTATATGTAGATAACCATTGGGTTCAGGTGGGAACCTAGTTATGATAAAATCATGTTTTCCACTCTCGAGATCAGCATCTATTATCTGACGAATAAAGTTCTTTATTTCTATGTCTTTTTTTTCTATATTATCCATTGTAAACTCTCTCTGTTTCACCTCTCAATTTTAATACAAATATATTTATTCTGATCATTTTGTCAAACTTTTTTTAACATAAAACACACATTCTCCCTCATAATTGAACTATTGTATAGGTTATTTTCCTATCAACAATTCTGTAAAAAAATTGAGCGGAGGATATATAATCGTATGTATCAATGGGATCTTAAAAATAAAGCTGATAGCGAATATCAGCATCAATAAATACGCTCCTGTCCTTTCAAAAGTAGCCCATCGAAAATACATGTCGTCTGGCATAAAACCTCCAATAATTTTTGAGCCATCTAAAGGTGGTATTGGGATGAGGTTAAACAATCCAAGAGCGATATTTATGATTACTGCAAATTTTAACGCAAACATAGAAATAGCGACAAAAAAAGACGTAGTTGTCAGATTACTAAACAACGAAATATTCATTCTATACAGCATAGCTGCAAATATTGCCATGACAAAGTTTGAAGCAGGCCCAGCTGCAGCAGTGAGAGCGGTATCAATTTTCATATTACGAAAATTATAAGGGTTTATAGGGACAGGTTTTGCCCAGCCAACCCTTGCGATCAAGAGCATAATCGCACCCAAGATGTCGAGATGTTTAATGGGATTTAATGAAAGTCTTCCCATCCTTTTTGCTGTGTCATCACCCAGACTATATGCAGCTAGTGCGTGTGAAAATTCGTGTATAGTTATAGCAAAGATGACCATCGCTATTCGAATTAAAAGAGTGACAATATACATATTATCTCCTGTATCATATTGTTAAAATTTCCTTCTCGTGCCTTTATCTGTTTGTGGTGCTGCTTTTTTTCTTGATTTTTAAAAACCTTCTTTTACCTACTTTCAAAACTTTTTCCTCTACAAAATCCCACACCATATTTTCATCTAATATTTTGACATTGTCTATAGACACGGCGCCTTGCTTTATCAATCTACGAGCCTCGCCATTTGAAGCGGATAGTCCCGCATCAGTCATCAGTTTCACTATCCAGACATTGTCTTCACTTAATTCATAAACGTCCGTTTCTGAAGGCATATCTCTCCTAGCAAATATCCTATCAAACTCGGCTTCTGCCTTTTTTGATTCTTCTACGCCATGATAAAGACTCACTATCTCTCTAGCCAGTCTTTGTTTTACGAGCTTTGGATTGATCCCACTAGCTAGCTCTATCTCAATTTGTTTTATCTCTTCACTACTCAAAAGTGTAGCGTACTGAAAATAGTTTATTATCAAATGATCAGGAATAGACATTGTTTTGCCATATTTATCTTTTGGCGTGTCAAATATAGCTATATAATTTCCAAGACTTTTACTCATTTTATTGACACCACATGTTCCCATCAATATAGGAGAAAGTATAGCTATCTGCTCTTTTTGACCATAAAATCTCTGCATATCTCGACCACACAAAATATTAAACTTTTGTTCTGTAGCTCCTAGCTCGACATCTGCATTTATTGCGACAGAATCGTACCCTTGTAATATAGGATACATTATTTCATGCAAATGTAATGGTAAGCCTTTTTCCCATCTATGTCGAAAAGTATCATGAGCCATAAACTGTGCTAATGTATACTTCCCCATGAGTTTTATTACATCACTCATAGACATATCTTGAAACCATTCGGTTTGAGCATGCACTTCCGTTTTTTCTCGGTCAAGCACTGTATACATTTGTTCCATATATCTTTCTGCGTTTTTCTTTACTTGTTCTTTTGAAAGCGGTGGTCTAGTATTGTCTTTTCCTGTAGGGTCACCTATCTGAGCAGTATAATCACCTATGATGATCACACCTATATGTCCCATATCCTGAAACTCTCTCATTTTTCTTATAGGGACCAGATGCCCGATATGTACTTCGATATTAGTCGGGTCTATCCCGTATTTGATTCTAAGTGGTTTGCCTGTTTTGGCTGACATCTGTAGCTTTTTTTCTAGCTCCACTTCTGGGATGACTTCTACGGTCCCTCGCTTGATTATTTTTAGCTGTTGCTCTATATTCATTTTTTATGCCATTTATCCTATCTGTTTCGTAAAGTTTCTATCTCGTCTATTTCCTTGGGTATCATATGTGAGAGGTTGTGATAGCCGTCTTCGGTCACCAAAATATCGTCTTCTATCCTGACACCAATACCCTCTTCTTTTATATAGATACCCGGCTCTATCGTAATGACCATACCAGGTAACAACACACTATCCCTGCTCCCTAAATCATGTGTATCCATGCCGAGCTGGTGACCGATACTATGCATATAATATTTTTTGCATTCTGCAGTATCTGTTATTAGCCCAAGCCTGACACACGATTCTCCTATCAATTCGTTTGCCTTTTGGTTCAGTTCGATCATGCTCACTCCCGGTTTGATCATACAAATGATAGTTTTCTGCACATTCAACACTTCTGAATATACAGCTTTTTGCCTTTGAGAAAAAGTCCCGGCTATGGGAAATGTCCTAGTAATATCGGCACTATAATTTTGGTACAATGCTCCACAATCGCACAAAACAAGTTCGTCTTCTGATATCATAGTGTTATTTTTTTTATAATGAAGTGTAGTAGCATTGATACCCGCTGCAATAATCGGAGCAAATCCAAAATTGTCTAGACCTCTTTTTTTCATTTCGTAAAACAATAGTGCCTCGAGCTCGTATTCATACATGCCTACTGCTGCGTTTGTAAAAATAGAAGACAGCCCGATACCCGTGATTTCTATTGCTTTTGAAAGGAAATCTATCTCAGAATCATCTTTTATTTGCCTCAGCTGAGCCATGAGCTGATTTGCTTCTGCAAAAGAGATATCTAATACCCTATTTCTGACTCTGGATACAAAGTATAATTCCTTGTTTGGAGGTTTACGCAGACTATTGAGCCCTGTGTTTACAAAAGCCTTTGTCGAAATTTGTAGCGGGTGTAGGATAGACTCATCAAACTCATCGACATATTTCACATTTAAAATACCTGAAATTTCTTTTGCCTCATCAGGATACAGCTTTGCTCCATCCCAAACAATCATTTCAGGAATATTTCTTTGAATGTACAAAGTCTCGTGTATTGTATCTTTTTGTTTTTGACAGACAAAAACGGCTTCGGGAGTTTCATAAAGGCCTGTTAAATACAAAAAATTGTTGTTTTGTAAATATTTGGCGATACCTTTCTGCTCCTCTGCTGCAAATATAATAACTATTTCTCCATTGTTTAATAGATTTCCTAGTTTTTCTCGTCTTTGTTTTAATATAGCGACATCCATCTTTTAAAACTCCTTTTTGTGATCTAAAACACCTATGATATTATTCAAAGATCACTATCTCAAATAACAAAATAAATAAAAACCTTTTTTTTGTCAATAAAAAAAACAGCCCTATATCATATAAGTAATATTATTACATTCCAAAGGTGATGTGACACTTTATGCAAAATGACATTAATGTAGGGAACGCATTTATCCGTTCCTTATATATCATTGATACATAATATGTTACGTGGCAGAGATCCAATTCCCCTCCTTCGGAGGGGTGGCTGCGAAGCAGACGGGGTGGTGAGCTACGACAAATCAGCATCCTCGCCCAAAATCGATCAAAGGCACCAGCCCAGTAGCGGAGCTCGGAGGGACTACGATAAATCAGCATCCTCGTAGCAGCAATTTCCAATCGATAAACCCGCACCCAATCTACTCTTCTGACTCCTTCCCTGTACGGCTCCTGTACCGATCCTTAAAATAAGCAGGATAGAAGCGAGAAAAGAACAAGTGAACAATCTCATACAAAAAAAAATAAAAGCAAATTAATTTTTTTGTTGACAAAATAAATCAATACAAAAGAATGACACTGTATAATAAAGTATATTTTTGATTTATCGTATAGGCTGGCATCATGTTATTTTTCGATGAATAAGTCAAAGAAAAAGGAAGGCATTATGAAAAAGAATGAGCTCGACAAAGTCACAGCTCGCGGTAGTTTTACATAGATACTGTTCATAGTATGGTATAGAAGTAAAAAGAATGCTTCTTCTCAAATAAAACCAAATGGAGGAAATCATGAAAAACATTCAAAGATCGAGCGTTATATTTTTTTTAATACTACTGACGATATTATCACTAAGCATGCTTTACAGTGAAACTTTGCCAGAGCAGCCTAGCAATTTTTTTGAAACCGATGCAGGTACAGAGGTAAATCCATATCTGATCAGTAATCTAGCAAACCTCAGATGGCTGTCCGAAATGTCAGAAGAGTGGTACGAAGGCGACGAGGTACCTGTACATTTTTTACAAACAGCAGACATCGATGCCACAGAAACGATGCATTGGAACGGTGGTGAAGGGTTCCGCCCTATCGGGCATTATACTACTAAATGGCATAGCATTACCGTAGTCTATGATGGGAACAAATATGTTACCAGCAATGTATTTATCTCTCAAAGTGGAAATTGGGCACGAATAGGATTTTTTCGTAGTATTAAAAAATCTGTCATAAAAAATGTATTTCTGGAAAATATTTATTACTTCTCTAATAAAGCTGCAGCTATAGGTGGGATAACAGCTTCTATGAATGCATCTACTATAGAAAACTGTTATACTACAGGAGAAATTTATGCTGAAAATAGCGACAATATTCGTGTCGGTGGAATAGTAGCCTATAGTAGCTGGCAATCCACTATCAAATATAGCTACTCTGAAACCAATGTGAGTGGCTATGCTGTAATTGACTTTCTTGATGTTTATTATGCCTACGTAGGAGGAATTGCTGGGCAGATATTGGGAACTACAATTGAGTATTGTTTTTCTACCGGGGACATTTATGGGCAATTAAATGCCATAGGAGGTCGGAGCACTGTAGGTGGTATAGTGGGTGATGCAAGAGAATCTTCACATATACGTAACAGCTATTCTACAGGTAAAATTAGTTCCAATGCAAGTGCAATTGTTTCTGCAGGTGGAATTGCAGGGTCTCTAAATTTTATTACTTATCATTACCCAATGGAAGTAAATATCATTTCAAAGTGTTATTCTACAGGACTGATAACTATCAATGGTAATACGGGGAATCCTGCAGGTGGTCTAGCAGGGACAATACACTTTTCTTTTATAGAATACAACTTTTGGGATATTGAAACGACACAGGCTACAATAGCTGGCGGGCCAAAAGATGAAGATATAAAGAGCACTTTTGGTCTGACTAGCATTGAAATGAAACAGGCAGAGCCATATATCGATAATGGATGGGATTTTACAACTGTGTGGAACATAGATGGTGATATCAATGATGGCTATCCCTATTTACGAGCGTTGTACCACCCCCCAGTAGAAATTGTGGCAGATTTCACAGCTGATCTTCACAAGGGTGACGCACCCTTGGCTGTGTTGTTTACGTGTTTATCCACTGGGAAAATCACATCGTGGGCGTG
>Ga0099364_10003532_pt1 | contig 24221 bp, 26 predicted proteins | sample TergutTh196P3_FD_73070 | JGI IMG/M metagenome (GOLD analysis project Ga0099364, IMG submission 73070) | Microcerotermes parvus P3 segment gut microbial communities from Pointe-Noire, Republic of the Congo - Th196 P3 | ecosystem: Host-associated > Arthropoda: Insects > Digestive system > Gut ...
GGAAACCGTAATGGATCATGCTCTGAACCCTGCCCAGTTTGTTCCTACATCTGTCAGGACGGATGTGCTGTTCAGGCGAATGAAGAAAAACCGCAATCATTTCGCGGTGGTACTGGATGAACACGGCGGCATGATGGGAGTTGTAACCATGAAGGATCTTCTGGAGGAACTGGTAGGCGATCTGGAAGACGACATTTCTGTCCCGCCGGAAGAGCCTATGATTTCAAAACACCCGGATGCTGAATCTGATACCTGGATTGTAAACGGTGCAATTTCTCTTGATAAAGCAGCCAGAGAACTGGGAGTTGAACTGCCTGTAGATAAATACGATACCTTTGGGGGGTTTGTTTTCAGCCTGCTGGGAAGAATTCCCGAAGACACGAATCGTCAAATAGACTTAAACCTGACAGACGATATAGATGAACTAGAGGCTCATGGGCTAGAAATCAAGATTCTTGAGATTCGTGAACACAGGCTGGAAAAAGCCCTTGTTCGCCTAACCGGGAAAAATACGGACTAGCTATGTTAAGCACCGGAACCTTAAACCACGGCGGCATTATGGTAAATTATCAATGCAGTGCCGCATGTCGCCATTGTCTTTACAGCTGTTCTCCCACAAGAAAGCCCGGCTATGTGGATGAAAAGTCGGCCGGTGAAATATGCAGGCTTCTTCGCAGTGGCGGCTGCCGGTCTGTTCACATAGGGGGCGGAGAGCCGTTCCTGAACTTTGACGGTCTTTTAATGATGGTTCGTAAGCTTAAAGAAGCAGGAATCAGGCTGGAGTACACCGAAACAAATGCTTTCTGGGCGGCAGATACATCTGAAAACAGCAGAAACGAAGAAAAGCTGAAAAAACTTTTTGCAGAAGGCGCAAATTGTTACTGTATCTCTGTTGATCCTTACCATGCAGAGTATGTTCCCTACGGAGCCGCCCTCAACCTGGCGGAGCTCTGTGAAAAAACAGGAGTAGATTACTTTCTCTGGAAGCAAGAATACCTCCGGGCGTTATCGAAACTGGATTCGGAGAAAACCCATTCCAGGGAAGATATGGAAAAAACCATGTCCAAAAAATATATTTTTGACACTGCCAGGCATTACGGTATTGGCTTTGGAGGCAGAGCCGTTAATATCGAAGATGAATTTGGATCTGCCATATCTGCAGATCGTCTTGTTGAAGATTCTTCTCCATGCCGTAATCTCCTGTCTACAGGACATTTTCATGTCGATAAGGATTGCTATTTTATTCCTCCACGCTGTACAGGTATCCGTATCCCCCTGTCAGAGGCAGTGAGCGGAATCCCTTCGGGTAAGTATCCCGTTTTTGAAGCACTGTACAATGGCGGTATTTCTGCCCTGCTGGACTTTGCCCGGCAGCAGGGGTTTTCTGAGAAAGCGGGTTATCCCTCAAAATGCAATCTCTGTTTTCATGTCCGGCAGTTTCTCTCTAAAAAAGGATTCCCGGAGCTTGACGAAGATCACTATGATGAAGCACTTAAATACTACTGATGCCGATAATTTATCAATGAGAAAATATTTTTTCCTGACATTATTATTTTTCTTGGTAGTTGGTTTTTCTTACTCAGCACCTTCCCGGGAGCCTGATCGTATAGAGAGTGTACCGGGAGAAGACAGACAGAGGCTCCTGGCAGCAGCCGAATCTTTATTGGGGACACCTTACCGTCATGCCGGGCTGGACAGAAGAGGGCTGGATTGTTCTGGATTTGTTCATTTAAGTTTTCATGAAGGTTTAAATTATTCTGTCCCCAGAACTACCGAAGACCTTTATAACTGGGTGAATAGAATTCCCGCAGCAGAACTTCAGCCGGGAGATCTGGTTTTCTTTGTTACTGTGGGGAACAGGGTTTCTCATGTAGGGATCTATACAGGGAATGGGCGTTTTATCCATTCTGCTTCAGAGGGTCCCAGAACAGGGGTAATTTACTCACACCTTGATGAGAGTTACTGGAGACGCACTTTTTTGGGTGCAGGCCGGATTCTTCCCCTGGACAGCAGTTCAAAGCAGCTAGAGCCTTCCGGCAGTACTAATGTTAACACTTCTGACAGCACTGTTTCTTCGGGCTGGGCTGGGTCAGGTTTTTATTCAGGGTTTGGAGCTGCCTGGACCTGGGGATCATTATTTAGAGAATCAACATCAGGTTTTCGAGGTATTAATGCACAGGTTATGGCGGGTTATAAAATGGACATTTTTTTGATAGGGATTCAGTTCAAACCTGGGTTAGATGTTGCTATAGAAGCAGTTTACCTGCCTTTTTTCTTTTTTCTGGGTACCAATACCATCAATGTTTTTGGCGGCCCTGTTTACATAATAGGTTTATCTGAAAGGAGTGGATGGCAGTGGGAACTGGGCTTGTTGGCTGCATTTCCTCCGGTAATTAAGGACAGCGGCGCGGTTTCTATTTATGGAGAGCTCTCACTAAATCCGGGGCGTTTTGGTGATGCCTGGAACTTCAGAGTCTCCACAGGGGTTCGTTATTTTTTGAAAATATAACCTGTAACTTTCATGTTATTTTTTTGTTCCATTAGTGAGTGCAGGCGTGATGCCGGCACGTCATTATGAATCTCCTCCATGTTTCGCTTGCCATCGTCGTTTCCTCCTTTCGGCGATGGCTTTATTTTGCTTATACTTTACTGATATATGAAAACAGAGATCCTTAGTTTAAATCTTGCATCACCCCTTTGCTTCTTTCGAATGGCGGATCCAGAGCCTTTTGACCGGATAGATGTAGGCAGGGGAAACCCGAATTTTGAACTGCTCTTTTGTTTTGAACTGGAGGAAGATCAATACAGAAATTTTGAACCAACCCGGGATAATTTTTTTCCCAATCTTCTTTATGGCGGAATAAGTACGGGAGATTTAAAAACACACTCTGCTGAGGCTGGAGCTGAAGAGATTGTGGAGCTGCCTGCCGGAAAATACCTTTTTGCACAGAAACGTGAGTTAATATCCCGGGATAAAATCATAGTTCTTGCTTTGGAAATACAACAGGAAGGACTTTGGCAAAGGCATGAGTTAGGTAGAAAGCTCTACCTCCGCTATCTATATGAAGATGGAAAAATTGTTACCCAGCTATTCAGGCCTTGTTAACCAGCTGACCTAGAGCCGGACAGCTTCAACCATGTAACGGATATTTACCCAGTCTCCGTCTCTTTGTGTCATTTCTATAACCATGATCATGGATGTGCCCTGTGGGTTTACTATAATGCGGCGAATCCGGTATGACTCAATTTGCGGCCGCCAAAGTTCAGGAGTTCCGACTTCATAATTTCTTACTGTACCATCAGCGGCAGTTTTTTCCAGATTTATGAAAAAGGATGTTCTTAATCCCGTACCTACACCCTGTGCAGATGAGACCAGGGTTGCCCTGTAAGAGATATTGTTATCAAAGTCCATGAATGAGATAGTTTCTCCCGGGTGCCTGTCATCCAAAGCCACAAACAAAGGTTTGCCCTGTAAATGAAAATTGACACGGAATGTATACATCAAGGAAGCATTCTCGGTGATAATACTGTAAAGAGCACTTGATCCATTCTGGCCAGCGGTAATGGGAACTGGATGCGAATAATTTATTCGCCCCCCGGGAACAAAGTTGTTTGTCGGAACATCAACAATGAACATATCAGCCCAGGGCCTTAAGCTTGATGATTGAACTCCATATTGGGCAAAAGCATAGGTGTTCCCATCAGCAGAAAAACCCAAATCTGCAAATATTGCCGTATCTCCAGCCCAAAGACCCATTGAGCCAAAAAATAATACAGCAGCCATGATTAAAACAGCCTTTTTTCTGTGCATTGAGCTCTCCTCTTTTTATATATCGGAATCAAAAGTTTAGTCTTGAGTTACATTCCTGAATGGATTAGGATAAGGCATGACCCTGACGGTAAGGAACAGTTTCTTTAAGGGGGGGATAACCATCGCAGTTATTTCCCTTGGTCTCGTAGTTTTGGGAGGGTATTTTTCTTTTCCTGCCCTGCCCCAGACTTCGGCTGCCGCGGCTCATCGTTCTGGAGGAGTGCTCCAGACCCTTTTATTTAACCATGTTCCACATTCCGACTTTGCCTCTTTTTTCGCAATACTGGGAGCCGTTGTTTATTCTCTGGTAAGTATTGCCCTGATTCTTTATAACTATGAAAAAACACAGTCGCCAGAAATAATTTTTATTGGTTTTTTTGTTATTTCTCTTTCATTTGAATTTGTCAGGCTGATTATTCCGCTGAGAGAGGTCATTCTTTTTCCCTCAATATACGCAATATTTGCTTCCCGTATACTCCTCTTTGGCAGGTATTTCGGGCTCTTTTCCCTCTTCGCAGCAGGGGTCTACGCAGCAGGGCTGGATATTCAGAAACAGCAGAATGCTTTTTTCATGATTGTTTTGGCAGCTCTTATTATAGCAATGAATGTTCCTGTCAACATCCTTGTTTGGAGCACCGCTTTTGAAATAATGAACGGTTACAGCTCCATGCTTGCCATGGTCGAAACAAGTGTTTTTATTGTTACCATTATTACATTTTTAGTTTCTGCTTACTCTCGCGGCTCTGCTGTTTTTGTTTATGTAGCGGCAGGAATATTCTTTGCTTATACAGGAAGAAATATCCTTTTGGCATCAGATAACTGGATAGCCCTTTTTTCCGGCCTGCTTGTTTTATCAGCCGGCACATGGTACACCTGCATAAGGCTCCATAAGGAGTATCTGTGGCTGTAGTGGATCGCCTACAGAACCGAAGGTAGAGGACGCGGGGGGCGCTGAGAGTGTAGGGGATGTCTATTGACATTTGTAGCCCATGTAGCTACAATGGTGATATGATCAGAGTTGGCGTTAAAGACCTAAAGAATCAGCTTTCCCAGTATCTCCAACATGTTAAAAATGGGGAAAAGGTAATTATCACTGAACACAACAGGGTAATTGCCGAAATGAACCTGCCGCAGAAAGAAAAAAAATTGACCAGTTTGGAAGAAAAACTAAAAAGGATGAGCAAAGAAGGATACATCATTCCGGCAAAACGAAAAAAATCTTACGCAGAAATTCCGGAAATTAAAGAAAAATTGGACTGGAAAAGTATATATAACGAAACAAGAGCAGACAGAATATGATGCCTTCCTATTTTGACTCATCGGTTCTTTTGACTATACTGTTGGATGAAGACAGGCAAAAGGAAGCCCACGAACTCTGGCAGGATACAATTAGGTTTAGTTCTATATTACTAAAAATAGAGGCATTAATCGCATTGAGGAGGACCTACGAGGCCAATAAAAATAAACTTGAAAATAACTGGCTGAGAAAAAAGACGGTTATTTTGGAAGAATACCTGAACGAAGTTAATTACATGTTAGTAAATGGTCAAATTGAAAGAGAAATATATTTGAGGAGAGAGTTATCCCAGTGCAGATCTATTGATGCAATACACATAGCAACAGCATTACAGTTCAGGGAGATTAATGATAATGAAGCTATCAATTTGTTTACCTTTGATAAAACAATGAGTAATCTGGCGAAAAATTACGGTTTTATTACAAACAGGATTTAGTGCCGTTGGAGATCGCAGAGGAGGAGTTATTCAAGGACTGAATCCTAACGATATAATTATGAATATTAACAGAGTAACTATATATGGAAAAACAATATTGATGATGGTTATTTGTTTGTATAATAGTAATTATTACAAATTTATCATTGTACGATATAAGACAATCAGAAGATGTTTTATTTTTAACAAAAATTATAAATAAAAAAGAAATTAATTTATTTTCCTTAAAAATATATAAAATTACAATTAGAATGCACCCGTACTTTTTTCTGGAAACATCTGCAGGTAATTTCAATATAAATTACACAAAGCAAAACTTTCAGCAATTGAAGGAAACTTTACTATTTACCTTTTAGCTTCGCCCACGTGTCCCTAAGCCCGACAGTCCTGTTGAACACTGCATCCTTATCGGGATCTTTCACAAAATACCCCAGCCGTTCAAACTGAAAGCGATCTCCCTCTTTTACTTCCGCAAGGCAGGGTTCGGCCCAGGCATTGTTTACAATTTCAAGGGAAGCGGGGTTAAGGTTGTCCAGAAAAGTCTTGCCTGGCTCCACATCCATAGGTCTTTCAACTGTAAAAAGATAGTCGTAGAGCCGCGCTTCAATGGGAGTTGCGTGAGGGGCGGAAACCCAGTGAATTGTGCTTTTTACTTTCCTGCCTCCTGCGTCCCCGCTTCCGCTCCTTGTTTCTGGATCGTAAGTGCAGTGTACTGCGGTGATGTTCCCATCGGTATCTTTGTCAAAGCCCGTGCAGGTGACGATGTAGCCGTAGCGGAGCCTGACGCTGTTGCCGGGGAAGAGGCGGAAATACTTAGGCGGCGGTACTTCTTCAAAGTCTTCCCTCTCTATCCAGAGTTCGCCGGAGAATGGTATTTTTCGTGTTCCCGCTGATTCGTCCTCGGGATTGTTTACAGCGTCTACTTCTTCAACCTTGCCTGCGGGCCAGTTGTCGATGATGAGTTTCAGGGGTCTTAACACCGCCATCACCCGAAGGCTGGTCTTGTTAAGATGCTCCCGCAGGCAGTATTCCAGAAATGCTATGTCGATGAGGCTGTCGGTTTTGGCGATACCTATCTGCGAAATAAAACTGCGGATTGCTTCGGGGGTATAACCGCGGCGGCGGAGTCCCGCTATGGTAGGCATGCGGGGATCGTCCCAGCCGGAGACGTGCTTTTCCTCCACCAGCCGGAGGAGCCACCGCTTGCTCATAATGGTGCGGCTAAGGTTAAGGCGGGCAAACTCTATCTGCCTTGAGGGGAATACCTCCGCTTCCTTAATGAACCACTCATAAAGGGGCCGGTGGATTTCGTATTCCATGGAACAGAGGGAGTGAGTGATTCCCTCTTTTGCGTCCGAGAGGGGATGCTGAAAGTCATACATGGGATAGATGCACCATGCATCTCCGGCACGGTAATGATGCTCCCTCCGTATCCTGTACATCACCGGATCGCGCATAACGAGGTTCGGGTGGGTCATGTCCAATTTTGCCCGGAGGGTTCTTGCTCCGTCGGGAAATTCTCCGGCTCGCATACCGGCGAAAAGCTCAAGGTTTTCTTCCACAGAGCGCTCCCGGTAAGGGCTGTTTCTGCCCGGAGGCGTGTGTGTAATATTGTTCTTGTCGGGAACGGCTGTACCACGATATTCACGTATCTCCTGATCGCAGAGATCGCAGACATAGGCCTTTCCCTTTTTGATTATCTTCACGGCCATTTCGTAAAGGTACTCGTAATAATCCGAAGCGTAAAATTCCCGGTCTTCCCAGTTGCAGCCCATCCATTTCATGTCTCTTTTAATGGCATCTACATAAGCCTGATCTTCTTTTTCCGGGTTTGTATCATCAAAACGCAGATTGCATTTGCCGCCGAACTTTTTTGCCATGTCAAAGTCAATAAGAAAGGCCTTACAGTGGCCTATATGAAGCCAGCCGTTAGGCTCCGGGGGGAAACGGGTATGAACACGATCAAATCGCCCGTTTTTAAGATCTTCCCTGATAAACTCGCTGATAAAATCACTGCCCTCTGCTGCCGGGCCGGAGCCTGCCGCCGGGAGCGTTTCTGTGGTTTTCATATTTTTCTCCGGTACTTAAAAATTGGTCAGATAACAAACACCCAAAAGCAGAACCGCCAGTAGTATGTCAGTATTTGTCAATTTTTCCTGTGCAGGGTTCTGGAAATTGCCAAGCTTACTCCCATACCACCAAAACAGTCCCATTTGTATGTCTATACGGAAGGTATACTCGGTAAAATCGTCTTTTTGGCTTTGTCCGCCGAAAAAGAGGTAGGCCAGCTCTTCCAGAATAATGCCAAACTCTTTTAGGGCTTCAGGTAACTGCTCTTTCTCTATGAGAGTTATAAACGGAGGAACCTTATCCAGAAGGGCATTTTTTCTGGCTTCATCGGCTTTTTCTACCCAGGTTTTTTGAATCAGGAGATCCAGGTTATTCTGAAACCGTTCAAGGAATTTCCCCATAGCCTGTTCTCTGACCGGAGAGTTTTTGATTTCCTTTAAGAGTCTCCTGTAATCGTCTCCAATGCCCAGGCTGACGGCAAAAGCCTCTATATCATCGAAGGAAGGTTTGCGTGGTTTGGTGGATTCTGCCGGAGCAAACAGTTTTCCGGCAATCTTTCGATATTCCCTGGGAAGAACTTTACTGTCTCCTGACTTACCGCTTAACATTGACTAATAATTGAAAAAAAATGAGAAATAGTCAACGCCCTAAAATCCATGATACTATTCATACCATGCCGGGGTATGCCCAATACGATAACTGCCTTCTCTGTTCACGCCGCTGTGCTGTAAATCGTAATGCCGTCAACAGGGGGTTCTGCGGCGAAACATCGGCGCTGCGGCTGGGTTTTGCGGGGATTCATAAGGGGGAGGAGCCGCCTATTACAGCCAATGGCGGGTCGGGGACGGTTTTTATTTCTGGATGTAATTTGGGTTGTGTCTTTTGCCAGAATTTTCAGGTGTCAAGAGGGGGGATGGGACGGGAAGTTTCGGCTGTCGAGTTTGCCGAAATATGTATAGCTTTACAGAAGAAAGGCGCGGAAAACATTAACATTGTAACCGGCAGTCATGCCGCTCCTGCTCTTGCACTGGGAATTATCGAGGCAAAAAAGCAGGGGCTTGCTGTTCCTGTGGTCTGGAATTCTTCCGCCTACGAAGGAATGGAAACACTTGAAATATTGAAAGACCATGTTGATGTTTACCTGCCGGATCTCAAAACCCTGAACCCGGAAATTTCCGGCAGATATTTTAATGCCCCCGATTACCCCTCCCAGGCTGCGGCGGCAATACAGAAAATGATTGAACACCGGGAGCTTTGTTACAGCGGAATAAGCCTGGTTTCGGGTGTGGTGATACGCCACCTTGTTATCCCTGGTTATCTTGAAAGTACCCGCAAGGTATTGGCCTGGTTTGCGGAAAACTGTAATTACAGGGCCCTGCTTTCCCTCATGACCCAGTACACGCCCGTGTATGGCGGTAATCCTGTTTCCGGTACACTTATCCCCGGCACATATCTTTCGGAAAACGATTATAATGCTGTTCTTTTAATGCTTAATGAATATGGTATAGATCACGGCTTTTGCCAGGAGCTTGTTACAGGTTCCGACTGGCTGCCGGATTTTAATCAGCAAAATCCCTTTTCGTCAGAACTCTCCCTGCCGGTTTGGCACTGGAAGCAGGGATTTGTGTAGATAAATTATATATACTCTCATACATGATATCACCTTAACTTGATTTTTTTTGTATTTTGATGCAATATTATTTTATGAAAAAACCCGTTTTGGTTGTTTTGGCTGCCGGCATGGGAAGCCGTTACGGCGGGCTCAAGCAGATGGAAAAATTTGGCAAAAACGGTGAGGTTTTACTGGATTACTCTGTTTTTGATGCCCTTCGAAGCGGTTTTGGCAAAGTGGTTTTTATTATCCGCCGCGATCTGGAAAAGGATTTTCGCGAGACAGTGCTTTCCCGGATGGAAGGGAAAGTTGAATACAATCTGGCTTATCAGGAGCTCGATAGTTTAATACCGGCAGACATTCTCACAGAGATTAAGAAAAATGGCAGAACAAAACCCTGGGGAACCGCTCATGCCCTGCTATGTGGTGCTGACAGGATAGACGCTCCCTTTGCCGTGATCAACGCTGATGACTTCTACGGCAGGGAAGCATTTGCCGCCATAGGTAATTTCCTGTCCCGGCCGGATCTTAAAGATGGAGCTATAGTTCCTTATAAGCTCGAGCCAACGTTAAGCTCCAAGGGTACTGTAGCCAGGGGTGTATGTGAGATAACCGAATCATTCGCCAGCGGACACGGAGAGCCGGCAAATTATCTTGTTTCCATAGACGAGCTTCTCTCCATAGAAAAAAAAGACGGCATCATCTTTAACACGAATCCTGACGGTTCTATACGCGAACTAAAACCGGATACTCCGGTCTCAATGAATTTCTTTGGTTATCCTAATAGTATACTGCCTTACTTTAAGCAGTATTTTGATGATTTTATCACTGCTTCAGGAAGGGAGCTTAAAAGCGAGTGTTATCTACCAATGGCCTCAGACTGGTTTATACAGAACAATTACCTAAAATTAAGGGCTCTTCATGCAGATTCACAGTGGTTTGGTGTTACGTATAAGGAAGATAAAGAGGCTGCCATATCACATCTCTCTGCCCTGACAGCTCAGGGTGTCTATCCGGAATCTCTTTGGGAGTAAGGGATAATGGTTTATACATTTAAACGGGGTATTCATCCAAATGAGCAAAAACAGTTTACAGAAAATGTACCGATAAAAATTCTTCTTCCCATTGAAAAAAGTGAGATGGTCTTTCCCCTTTCCCAGCACCTTGGGGCGCCCTGTGAACCAATTGTCGAAATCGGACAACGGGTACTGTTAGGCGAAAAAATCGGCGACAGTAATGCTTTTGTTTCCTCTCCTATACATTCCAGCGTGTCCGGGGTTGTGAAGGATATCAGGCCGCACCTGACGGCTATTGGCACCATAGTCAATTCAATAATTATTGAAAATGACGGGAAGCTGGAGGAACATGAAAGTATAAAACCGCGTGAAGACTTTAACAGATTATCCAGGGAAGAAATAATCAGCAATATACGGGAGGCCGGCATTGTCGGCCTTGGAGGAGCGGGATTTCCGACCCATGTAAAACTTTCTCCGCCGGAAGGAAAAGTTATTGATACTGTTATTGTAAATGGTTCAGAATGTGAACCATATCTTACGACTGATAACAGGGTTATGATTGAAGAATCTGATCGGATTATTACCGGCCTGCAGATCATTCTTAAAGCAATGCCAAACGCCAGGGGAATTATCGCAATTGAAAACAACAAGCCCGAAGCTATAGAGGCCGTTAAAAAGACAGTCTTGGGCCTCTCCAATATTGAAGTTGCAGTTGTAAAAACCAAGTACCCGCAGGGAGCGGAGAAGCAGCTTATCAATGCAATTACGAAAAGAGAAGTCCCCTCGGGAGGACTTCCTGTCGACATTGGCTGTATTGTAAACAATGTTGATACAGTCATAGCCATTCACCGCTGGTTTATGAGGGGGCGCCCCCTCATGCGCAAGGTCGTTACCCTGACAGGCGGAGCGCTCAGGAACCCGGGCAACTACAAAATTCGTCTTGGTACTAAGCTGAGTGATCTTATGGAAATGATTGGCGGTTTACAGCGCAGTGCGGCAAAGGTGATTGTAGGGGGCCCCATGATGGGAGTGGCCATCTTCGACATCAACGTGCCTGTCGTTAAAACTACATCAGGGGTGCTCTTCCTGACTGAAGAAGAAGCAGTTATTCCGCCTGAACAGAACTGCATCCGCTGTGGTAAATGCGTGGAGCATTGCCCTGCCGGTCTTCTTCCCACGGAGCTGAATAACGACATACTAAGAGAGAACAGTGAAATGTTCCTGAAGCATAACGGACTTGACTGCATAGAATGCGGGAGCTGTTCTTATATATGTCCTGCCAAGAGGCGTTTATCCCAGGCGATTCGTACAACCAGAAGGGCAGAGATGGCCAAAATTGCCAAGAAGAAAAAGTAGCTTATAACAGGAGGAACCGGGAATGCAAATAATATTGACTGTATCATCGCCTCCTCATATTTACGGCACCGATACAATTGTCAGGCGTATGCGGGATGTTTTAATTGCACTTACTCCTGCCGCAATTTTTGGAATATATTATTACGGTTTATATGCCTTTTTTACAATCTCAATTTCCGTTATATCAGCGGTAATTGCTGAATTTTTATTTCAAAAAATTACCGGAAAAGCAGTTACCACCACTGACCTTTCCGCAGTAATAACCGGCCTGTTACTGGCCTTTAATCTTCCGCCGGGTGTTCCTGTCTGGATTCCAATTGTGGGAAGCTTCTTTGCCATTATTATTGTGAAGCAGCTCTTTGGAGGTCTGGGTTCCAATTTTGTAAACCCTGCTCTTGCTGCCAGAGCTTTTTTGATGGCATCTTTTCCTGCCTATATGAACAGGTGGACAATGCCTTCCCGGCCGGATGCCATAACCGGCGCAACTTATCTTACAATGATGAAAGAAGATCCCGGCTTTATACCGGAAATGTCCGATTATTTTTCCCTTCTTTTCGGAAAAGTCGGAGGCTGTATAGGCGAAACAAGTGCTGTTGCCCTTATCATCGGCGGTTTATATCTTCTTGTGCGAAGGGTAATAAATTGGAGAATTCCTGTTTTTTATATAGGCAGCTTTGCATTTTTCGGTTTTATATTCGGCAGGGAGGCTTTTTTCTCCGGCCCCATTCTCTTTGAAATTCTTTCCGGCGGACTCCTGCTTGGCGCTTTCTTTATGGCTACCGATTACGCTACATCTCCCATTACGCCTAACGGTAAAATAATCATGGGCATTGGCTGCGGCTTTTTGACTGTTTTAATCAGATTCTTCGGCGGCTACCCGGAAGGGGTTAGCTATGCGATACTTATTATGAACCTTTTTGTGCCCCTGATTGACAAATATGTCAGGCCCAGGGTTTTTGGAAAGGTAAAGAGAGTGAAGAAGGCGTGAAACATATACTTAAACCCGCATTGTCACTTTTTCTCATTGCGGCAATAACGACGGCACTTCTTGGGTTTGTGTTCGACCTGACAAAGGAACCAATAGAATCTCAGAACAGGCTGACCAGAGAAAGAACCATGAGGGAAGTTTTATTCCAGGCAGATTCTTTCAGGGAGCTGGAGGCTAAAATTGACGGGAGCATTGTAAAAGTGTATGAAGGTATGGTGGGAGATGATATCATTGGTTATGTACTGGAGCTCTCTCCCGCTGGTTATTCGGACAAAATAAACCTTATGGTAGGAATACTACGGGAAGAGAATCAAATTGCCGGGATGCGCATACTCAGCCACAGCGAAACTCCTGGCCTTGGAGCCCTTGCTGCAAGACCTGCTTTTTATGAACGGTTCAACGGCCTTGCCCTAAATCCCTTAAGAGTTGTAAAAAGCAGCTATCCGGGGCCTGGTGAAATTCAGGCCATTACCAGTGCAACAATAACAACAGCTGCAATAACAGATGCTGTAAATGAAGCAATGGAATGGTACAGAGCCTATCAGGGAGGCAGCAGGAGATGAACTATCCACAACTTATAAAAAAAGGAATTATAGACGAAAACCCGATTTTTGTGCAGCTTTTAGCCCTCTGTCCGCTTCTGGCTGTAACAACCTCGGCAATTAACGGTATAGCAATGGGTCTGTCCACAACTGTGGTAATGATAGGAGCAAGTGCAGTAATTTCCATTATGCGAAAGCTCATCCCTGGAGAAATACGTATCGCGTCCTTTATTGTTATCATAGCCGGCTTTGTTACTATTGTAGACCTCTTAATGCAGGCATATCTGCCTCCTTCAATAAATGAATCCCTGGGCATTTTTATTCCCCTGATCGTCGTTAACTGTCTGGTTTTTGCCCGTGCGGAGTTATTCGCATCCAAAAATAAAATCTTTGCATCCATTGTTGATGCCTTTGGCATGGGGCTGGGTTTTACTGCCGCTCTTTTTACCCTGGGTTTAATCCGGGAATTCCTTGGAGCAGGCTCGGTTTTTGGAATAGAGATTCAAAGGAATACTTCCTCCCATGTACTTATTATGGTAATGGCTCCAGGGGCGTTTTTTACCTTGGGAATTCTGATAATGATAATGAATTATATCCGCACTAAAAAAGGAGGAGCCCGCAGATGAATCCTTTTTTAGTTTTTATTGGCGCGGCTTTTATAAATAATTTTGTTTTAACACAGTTCCTTGGAATGTGCCCTTTCTTTGGAGTTTCCAAAAAAACGGAGAGCGCCCTTGGAATGGGAATTGCCGTAACTTTTGTAATGGTCATTGCAACCGCAATGACTTACGCTTTTAATCATTTTATTCTGGCGCAATTTGAAATTGAATACCTTCGTACCATTGTTTTTATTTTAATAATAGCGTCTATAGTGCAGTTCCTTGAAGTCTTTATGAAGAAAGTTTTCCCCTCTCTTTATACTATGCTGGGCGTCTATCTTCCCCTTATTACCACGAACTGTGCAATATTGGGAGTTACATTGATAAATATTCAGAACGATAACGGTTTTGGAGGGGCTATCGTTAACAGCATAGGGGCAGGCTCCGGATTTTTACTGGCAATAGTTTTGCTCGCAGGGATGCGCGAAAAGTACGAGGCAAACCAGGATATTCATATAATATTCAGAGGATTTCCTTTAGCATTATTTGCCGCCGGTCTTATGAGTATTGCCTTTATGGGTTTTCAGGGACTCTTAACAGGCCTCGAACACCTTATAGGAAGATAAAATGATTGAAAACATAAGTATACTGCTTCCGGTTGTAAGCATAGGCGGACTTGCATTGGTTTTTGGAGCTCTTCTGGGTTTTTCCACAAAGAAATTTGCAGTTAAAGTTGATCCAAATGTGGAGAAAGTACAAAATGTCCTGCCGGGAACGAACTGCGGCGGCTGCGGTTTTGCCGGTTGTGCGGGTTTTGCTCAGGCAGTTGCGAATCATAAAGCAGCATATAACGGTTGTCCTCCGGGGGGCGCCGCTACAGCCGCGAAAGTTGCAGAAACACTGGGTGTTGACGCCGCAGCATCCGCCAGAAGAGTAGCCTTTATAAAATGCAATGGAAAAGAAGAAAGCGTTAAGCGCAACTACATCTACGACGGACCTAAAAGCTGTGTAGCCGCATCTCAGCTTGCCACAGGTGGAAATAAAACCTGTTCTTATAGCTGTATTGGACTTGAAAGCTGCAAAAATGCCTGTCTTTTTAATGCCATTATTATGACAGAAAGCATTGCAGTAGTGGATGAACAAAGATGTACCGCCTGCGGCAAATGTATAGCTGCCTGCCCCAAGGGTCTTATCGAAATGGTTCCCCATAACAGCAAGGTACGGGTTTTGTGCAACTCAAGGGATACAGGCAGGCTGGTAAGAAGAAACTGCCGTGCAGGCTGTATAGGCTGTGCTCTTTGCAAAAAGAACTGTCCTGCGGATGCGATTATCGTGGAAGATAATATTGCCCGCATTGATTATAAAAAATGTACATCATGCTGCATATGTGTGGAAAAATGTCCTACGAAGTCGATTAAGGTGGTTAAGTAGCCGCCTCTAAAAAAAGCATCTGCGTGGAGTGGAAATTCAGGGATATCTAATCTTCGGTTTCCGGGAGAAATTCATTTAACTCTGTTCTGTCAAACAGAAACCCGCGTTTTTTAAGTGTTTTCTCCACGCTAACGGCGTATTTTTTTAACATTTCATGTAATTCCAGAGAAAGTTCCATCACCACTTCCACAGGAATCGCTTCACTTGGCGTTATCTCGGGAATGAAAAGCCGGTATGTGTCAATTTCCAGAGCGCATGAGAGTTTTTTTAGTGTTTTATCGCTTACCCATGTACGGCAACCCTCAATATCGTTCATCATGGCCGCTGAAATATCAGATTTACCTGCTAAATTCTCCTGGGTTATGCCAAGTTTTTCACGCTGTTTTTTAATGTTTACAGCCAGAATTTTCCTTAGGTTCAGTAGACTATCTTCCATAGGCCTATAGTAAATTATACTTCTTGGAGATATTTTATACACTGGATATCATCAAATTTAACCTTGACAACATCATATTTTATGAAAATAAAACGAAAAATTTGTGGAAAAATAAAGGCGAAAAGAACAAGAAAGGGGCAAAATTCTACGGCGGCTGTGGAAGCCCATGGGGGCCAAGGCGGCACAACAACAAAAACCTGTAAAGACAACACCTGCCGAGCAGGCATACACGAACGGACAACATCATTCAGAAAGCTCTTATGCGGTTATGAGTGTCGGCTCTTTTGTCGGCTCGTTTTTACTGATGAGTATTCCATTTGTTGGTTAGATTACCTGCATTGTTTGGGCCTGCGGTGTCTGTAAAAATCTTAACAGGCGCAATCTTGCCCGTGCTTTATTAATTCTTATGTTAATAGGGCTGGTTCTTGGTATCATACTCTGTGTGGCCCTAGACACGAAGGCGTGGAGACAAATATGCAGAAAACCTGCCAATGCCTGGGGTTTGTTTGATATGCATGGCAATGTAAGCGAATGGGTCTGGGATCGGCTTGACGAATACACTGTAGGGGCAAAGACAGATCCCACAGGGCCAACGGATCGTGAAAACCGCACACGTATCTTGCGCGGCGGGTCGTGGACGGATTACGAGGAGCCCTTGCGTTCCGCTTATCTGGACAGCTTCAGCCCGGAAGGCAGCAGCAACAATTGGGCTTCCGGCTGGTTCGCTCCTGAGTTTGGCGGCGTTATTCGCAATTTTCTGTAGTGGCCGCCGCTCCGATGGTAGCAGCATTTTTATTTTGAGAATGTTTTTTTTCCCATTATATATGATGAAAGGGTTCCCAAAATAAAAGTTATAACTCCGGTAGTTACCATCAATGCTGAAAGGCCGCTTCTGTAGACCATGGGTTCAATGAACAATGCAAAAATCGATCCCAGAAGAAGCCCCAATATTACAGAGTAAACCTGCCCATGGTAATTATTCAGCAAATTCTTCAATATCCTTGCCATTAAAATTATTCCGGCAAGAATTCCCAGCCCAAGTGGAACAAGTACCATGCAAATGTTCAGCATGAGAGGAAAATTTGATAAATCGGCTGCCAGATGTCTTATGGAAGAAATGGAATAGATGGCTATGTTGTAAATTCCCATAAGCAATAAGACAAAGGAGCCGCTGAAGCCCGGGATAATCAATGCGGCTGCAGAAAGAACACCCGCAAAAAAAATATATATCATATACTGAAAATTTATTTTTTCATAAATCTCTGCCGCAGAGAAAATCTCTTCATTTTCTGCTTTAAGTAATGATATACAGGAAAGAGCGACAAATGGTAAAACAATCAGTAAAATATTACTGGTTTTTAACCTTTGACTGTATTCAACGATTCTCATGTAGATATGGGGAACAATGCCTGCAATAAGACCAATAAAAAATAAAAATGTCGGAAACGAATAATTTGTCAGAAGAGATAAAATGATAGAACTTAAGATAATCAGTCCTACAGCAAAACCCGTAAGAAGGGGAATCGCAAACTTAAGACTTTTTCGCAGATCCCGGAAAAAATGATTGATCAGCTCAATTAATTCAAAATAAAAACCCATGACGACCGCAATGGTTCCGCCGCTTATGCCGGGGATGATATGGGTTGCGCCAAATACAAGTCCGTTTAAAAAATCCCTGATTATTTTACGCATTGACAGTTCTTTTTTCCAGCTCCAAAAGGGCGCGTTTTTTATCCGTACCGCCGGCATAACCTGTAAGGCTCCCGTCCGAGCCAAGAACCCGGTGGCAGGGAATGAGAATTGAAATGGGGTTATGCCCCACCGCACCCCCCACAGCTTGGGCTGAGGAATTTATTCCCGAGGAAAGCAGCTTTGCCGAGATTTCTCCGTAGGTAACAGTTTCTCCGTATGGTATTTCAAGAAGAATATTCCAAACAGATTTGCGAAAGTCTGAGGATTTGCGAAAATCCTCAGACTTACTATGGCCTGATCCTGACGGAGCCAGAGGAATAAGCATTAAAGGATTTTTCCCTGCAAAATAATCTTCCAGCCATTTTCTTAGTGAAATAAAAACAGGGTAATCAAATTTATTGATCCATGATTCCATAGAAGTAGGAAAATATTTCTGGCCTATGAACCATAAGCCAGTTAGGGAATTACCCTCGGCTGCAGTCTGTATTTTCCCAAGGGGAGTATCTATCGTTGATGTAAAAATTGTCATTCCGGTCTTCTTCCTTTGCCGCTGATCCTGTCGATGCTGATTTTCCACACCGCTGTTCTATCAAGGGCTTTTTGAATTTCATCGTCGAATTTTTCCATGATAGCGGGAGTGAAACGTTCACTGATGATTCTCAGAGCATGGATCATCTCTTCCCGGTCTGTTATTTCCATGGCTGTACCGTTTATTACAGCCGATTCGTAAAACAGGGCAAATTCTTCAGGGACTGTCCTTAGATCTCCAACACAGGCAACACAGACTCTGCTATTAGACTTGAGGTTGTCGATCTTGTGTCCTTCTTTTGCTGAATGGAAATAAAGCCATTCTCCATTACGCGCAATAGACAGGGGGATGCAGTATGGATCTCCGCCGGGATTTACTGTGGACATTACCGAATACGAACACTTGTCAACAATCTCCAGGGCCGAATCTTTAGTCAGCTCCCTGTCTTTTCTCCGCATGTTTTTTCCTTTTCGAATCTATGCTATGGATGTAAAAATTTCTGTTACTGCCTTTTCGTCCAGATCCATGAAGCCGGCTATTTTCCCGTTGTTTGCATCTAACGTGCGTTTAATTACAGCCTGAAGATCAGTTTTGGGAATGTCCAGTTCTTCCAGGCTTAGGGGCATCCCGATTGAACGCAGCCAGACACGGAAAGCCTGAATCCCCGCCCGGGCAGTTGCCTTAATGTCGCCCATGTCAGGGCTTGCCCCGAAAACTTTCACGCCGATTTGAGCCACCCTGGCAGCCATTTCGGGTGTGCCATGGTTAACAATGTATTCAAGCCATGCGGGCATTATTGCTGCCAGTCCTGCGCCATGTGCAGTATCATAGTGACCAGAAAGCTGGTGCTCCAGTGCATGCTCTCCGCCGCGCGGCCCCCTGCGGCCTATCCAGGTCAGGTCGTTGTGACTGAATGTTGCGGCCATCATCAGCTCCGCCCTTGCTTCGTAGTCATCGGGTCTGGCAATGGCAATGGGCCCGTACTTGATCACCGTCCGCATAAGCCCTTCTGCGAATTCATCTCCCAGGCTGCAGGCAGGACAATCTTTTGTGAAATAGCGGCTGACAGAATGAGCTACGGCATCTGCGGCACCTGCCCCTGTCTGATATGCCGAAACAGAGTATGTAAGTTCGGGGTTCATTATTGCAAAGACCGGACGGCAGCAATCCCAGTTAAGGCCCTGCTTTCGGCCGGTTTCCAGATCGTCAACCAGAACCGTGGAGCGGCTGGTTTCACTTCCTGCGGCGGCAATGGTATGAATTGTTCCCACCGGAGCCATTTTCTCTGCCGGGATTCCGTTGTAAAATTTCCAGTACTCCCCATTGTTTGCCATAGCCAGGGCGATGGCCTTTGCGGTGTCAATGGCGCTGCCTCCGCCTATGCCCAGGAAGAAATCAATTTTTTCATCCACAGCTATTTTAATTCCTTTGTCCACATAAGAACGCCGGGGATTAGGCTGCACTCCGCCAAACTCGACAAAGTAAAGCCCTTCGTCTTTAATTGTTTTCACAATCCTGTCAAAGAGGCCGCTTTTTTTTACAGAACCGCTGCCGTAAATGATCATAACACGGGAGCCTCCGTGTTTTTTGATCATGTTTCCGGTTTCTTTCTCAGTCTCCTTGCCGAACAGTATATCTGTGTATAGGTACAGGTTAAAATTGTGGAAGATTTTCATTTTTTCTCCAGTAACCAGTCAATTAAAATTATAGCTGTTGCTAAATACTAATATCAGGAGTATGATACCACTAATAACGGTTATTGTTAATAGTCGAAAAACAATATGGAGATTTACTATGAACAGGGTTGTGGTCAGCGTAAACGAAGGAAAAACGAAAATTAACCGGCACATATATGGTAACTTTGCCGAACATCTGGGGAAATGTATTTATGGCGGTTTTTGGGTAGGCGAAGATTCCTCCATTCCAAATACCCGCGGCATCAGGAACGATGTGGTGGCAGCCCTAAAAAAAATAAAGATACCGAACCTGCGTTGGCCCGGAGGTTGTTTTGCTGATGAATATCACTGGAAAGATGGAATTGGCCCGCGTTCAGAACGTCCAAAAATGATAAACACCCACTGGGGTGGAGTAACCGAAGACAATAGTTTCGGTACCCATGAGTTTCTTGATCTCTGTGAACAGCTTTCTGATCCGGAGGGCCAGCGCTGTGAACCTTATATATGCGGAAATGTTGGAAGCGGCACTGTACAGGAATTTTCGCAATGGGTGGAATATATAAATTTCGAAGGAATCAGTCCCATGGCAGATCTGCGAAGGAAAAACGGCAGAGAAAAGCCCTGGGATGTTAAATTCTGGGCTATCGGAAATGAAAGCTGGGGCTGCGGCGGTAACATGACTCCGGAACATTATGCCAACCTCTACAGACAGTTTGCAACTTACGTTAGATCATACGGCGGCACAACTCCCTATAAAGTTGCCTGCGGTGCAAATGGAGACAACTATGACTGGACCAGAGTTTTAATGGAAAAAACCACATCTCCCAGAGGAAGTTTGATGCATGGCTTGGCTCTTCATTATTACACAGTTCCAGGCGATTGGGCTCACAAGGGATCTGCTGTGGATTTTTCTGAGAGTGAGTGGAATTTAACAATGCGAAAAGCGCATCACATGGCTGAACTTGTCAGTAAACACAGTGCCATCATGGATGAGTACGATCCTCAGCGTAAAGTTGCATTGGTGGTAGATGAATGGGGAACCTGGTTTGATGTTGAGCCGGGAACCAATCCAGGGTTTCTTTATCAGCAGAATACCCTGAGGGATGCAATAGTTGCAGGAATGCATCTTAACATATTTAACAATAATGCCGGGAGAGTCAGGATCGGAAATATTGCCCAGACTATCAATGTGCTTCAGGCAGTGATTCTGACAGAAGATGAAAAAATGATTTTGACTCCTACATATCATGCGTTTGATATGTACAAGGTTCACATGGATGCCACAATGCTTCCTGTTCTTGTAGACAGTGACAGTCTTGTCCAAAGATCGGTCACGGTTCCATTAATAAGTGTCAGTGCTTCTGAAGATGCAAATGGAACAATTCATGTTTCTATGGTAAATATTGATCCAAATAATGAACAGAAGGTAAATTTGGATCTCCGTGGATTCAAGCCGGAGTCTGTTTCCGGGCAAATCATCACATCCGCCAATATGCAGGATCATAATACTTTTGATAAAGGCGATAAAGTTGGGATCAAGCCATTCGATGATGCGGTAATCTCCAGAGGCAATATAATTGTAACCCTGCCGTCCAAGTCAGTGGTAACGTTGAATATTTTATAAAGGATTCTTTTATGAAAGCAAAAATAACCCTTCACAGGGAATTTTCAATCGGGTCTGTAGACAAAAGGCTTTACGGGTCTTTTGTGGAACATCTGGGAAGGTGTGTCTATAATGGCATTTATGAACCTGGCCATCCACAGGCTGACGATAAAGGCTTCAGAAAAGATGTGCTTAAGCTGGTCAGGGAACTGGATGTTCCCGTCGTGCGCTATCCAGGCGGTAATTTTGTTTCTGGTTATAACTGGGAGGACGGAATAGGGCCTGTGGATAAACGTCCTGTCAGACAGGAACTGGCCTGGAGCACACTGGAATCAAACAAAATCGGGCTGAACGAATTTGCAGACTGGTGCAAACGAGCGGAGACCGAAGCTATGTATGCGGTAAACCTCGGAAGCCGCGGCGCTGATTCGGCACGGGATATCGTGGAATATTCCAACTTTCCAAAGGGTACCTACTGGAGCGACCTCCGCCGCAGCCACGGAATAGAACAGCCGCACAATATCAAGCTCTGGTGTCTGGGGAACGAGATGGACGGCCCCTGGCAGATCTGCCACCGCACTGCACAGGAATATGGCCGTGTAGCGCTGGAAGCCGCCAAAGTAATGAAGTGGGCCGACCCGGGGATAGAGCTGGTTGTCTGTGGCAGTTCTCATGCCAGAATGCCAACATTTGGTTCCTGGGAGGCGGAGGTACTGGATCATACCTACGATCATGTCGATTATGTCTCGCTTCACATGTACTTTGGCAACCGAGAAGATGACACTCCTAACTTCCTGGGCCGGACATTGGAAATGGACTCCTTTATTAAAACTGTTGCAGGAATATGTGATTATATAAAAGCAAAAAAACACAGCAAAAAACAGATAAATCTTTCTTTTGATGAATGGAATGTCTGGTTTCACAGCAACCAAAAGGACAAGGAAATTGAAAAATGGCAGGAAGCGCCGCCCCTGCTGGAAGACATCTATACAATGGAAGACGCCCTTGTAGCGGGCTGTGCCCTTATTACTCTGCTTAAAAACGCAGACAGGGTTAAAATTGCCTGTCTTGCGCAGCTTGTAAATGTCATTGCTCCCATCATGACAGAGAACGGCGGTGCTGCCTGGCGGCAGACAATTTTTTATCCTTTTATGCACGCTTCGGCCTACGGACGCGGGACAGTGCTTTTGGGGCCGGTTGTTTCGGACAGGTACGATTCCAAAGAGTACTGCGATATACCCTGGCTAGAAACCGTGTCGGTATATAACGAAGAAAAAGGAGAAATAGCGATATTTGCCGTTAACCGCCACCTGAGCGATAATATGAATCTGGAAATAAATGCCTATGATTTTGGAAACTTGAAAATTATTGAACATATAACATTAAGCAACCAGGATCTAAAAGCTGTAAACACCGCAAAGGAAGAAAAAGTTAAGCCCCAGGTACAGTCAGGTGCTAAAATCGAGAGTACCGGCAGTACATCCCGGCTGGAAGCTGAACTGCCGCCTGCATCATGGAATGTGATCAGGCTTCGGTTATAAAGTTATCGCGCTTGAGATACCGCATTGTCATGATTTTCTCGCCGATGCTATTGACACCGGCTACGACGGTATAGTAAAAAACCGTTGTCACTGTACTGGTTTTGGCACCGGAACCAAAGCCGCTTATGCAGTTGAATTTAATGTCAAATGATATTTCTTCGTCAGTGGAACTTTCCCTTGGTTCAATAATGCCGGAATCTTTTCCCATTTCTATGCGGAAAAATAATTTTCCAAGGGCAAAAAAGAAACCTCGCCCTGTGCCCGCGGAAGTCAAATTGCGGATTGTGTTTTTCTCCCTGTTCAGTGTTCTGACAATGTCATTAGTGTCGGGATAATCGAGCGTAAACATGCTTTTAGGCGGCTCCAGTTGAAACTCAAAATCCCTGATAATCAAGGTCTCATCAACTTCCCTGTCAACAGAGGCCTTAATGACGGGAAACCTTAAATACCTGAGCAGATAGCCACTCTTGCCCCTGGAATTTGTTGAGGTATCGCTTATAAAGCGCTCACAGAAATCATCTTCATTACTAATATTAAGTGGCGTGGTTTTATCTACAAGTCTGGCCTGGGGATATTTATTCTTAATTATCTCCTGAATGTTGTCCAGTGCAATTTCACTTCTGGAATTGGAATTTGTAATTTCCAGAATAATTTTTTTTATCCTTGGTCTGTAATCATAGATGGGCAGTGGATTCGGGGGAAATGTATCAACACCATAAGCTCCCGGCACAGGTATATGGTAATAATTTGCCCCAGGTATTTCCATTACTGACTGTAGTTTAGCTTCCTGAATACCTGATGATTTACTATGCAGATTTAAAACTTGGGCAGATACATTTAATTCCTTTAGTTCGTTATTTTCGGTATAGGATAACTTTTTTATCTTTGGTTCAACTCCGTTATAATAAGTTGATAATTTTTGGGTTAATACTTCAATTATGGTGCTCTTAAAATCTACAGTCAGTAATTCAGGCTCAGGCGGAGAAAATATATTGGCAAAGGCCTTTATGGCTTTTTTTATTCCAGACAGAAAGCCATTCTTTTGAGGTTTACTGTTTTCTTCCATGAAAATCCTCCATTACAGCCGATTTTATGGCTAACAATAATTTTATACTTACACTTTATGAAGGTCAATAAAAAATTATTAATTTAGTGTTTAAAATGCCTGATCCCGGTAAATATCATCGATAAACCCAGCCTGTCACAGGCTTCAATGGCTGCTTTGTCGTTTATTGAGCCTCCGGGTTGAATAATAACCTTAATTCCGGCGGCAGCGGCGACCTCGACCACATCGGGAAATGGTAAAAAAGCATCCGAGGCAAGAATGGCAGGTTTACCAGCCTTAGCAGGTAAGCCTGCCTTGCCAAGTGAGCCGTCTGCATTTATAACAGCATGGCTCCGCTCAAGCGCCTGCTGTGTTGGCCATATCCGGTTTACCTGACCACCGCCTATGCCTGTAGCAGCCAGGTCTTTAACAATCATGATGGCATTGGATTTTACAAATGTAACAGCTCGCATGCCGAAGATGAGATCGGGAATGTCTTCCTCTGCCGGAACTGCTTTTGTAACCACTTCCCATTTATCCA
>Ga0099364_10003533_pt1 | contig 24193 bp, 15 predicted proteins | sample TergutTh196P3_FD_73070 | JGI IMG/M metagenome (GOLD analysis project Ga0099364, IMG submission 73070) | Microcerotermes parvus P3 segment gut microbial communities from Pointe-Noire, Republic of the Congo - Th196 P3 | ecosystem: Host-associated > Arthropoda: Insects > Digestive system > Gut ...
GGAAATTACAGGCTAGAATCATACCAAAATATACTTCTCGTCGCCAAGAAGTAGATGATGCCAATGAAATGGTTTGTAAGTTCATACCAAAGGTTGAATTAATGACTAAATATCAATCACAATATAATAAAAAACATATAAGTATTACCAACAGATACGCACAAAATCCTACTCAGGCTTTTTTAGATAAATGCGCCCTTAAATATAATAAAAACATCGATTATTCATTTGAAGATTTTTGTAATTTTGAATGGGAAATGAATAGACTAAAAAAATTGCGACGATTAAAAAAACCTTCGGAAAAATTTTGGGCCAAACACGGCAATGATGTGGAATCTTTTCAATTGAATGAATTATATATAGATTTAGATTCCATACAAAAAGAATCAATATGCTACAACCCGAAAAAGAACGATGAATTTTGCTTTTTGGCAAATCATAACGATACAGAGATTATAATTTATAAGAATCATGGAAAACAGATCCTATACGGTTTTTCTATTATTGGATTACCAAATGAAATGAATATAGACAAAAAACATAGAGTATTAGTAGCTAGCTTTGTTAACTTATTTAAATATTGTAAGCAAAAAATAGGAGAGAACAATGTTGTTTCTATTTTTAGTTATTCTCAAATTTCCAAAAAAGATTACGATAATCAAGTAGCAACTGACATCGATAGGTTAAAAAGTCAGTCATATGATGATTTAAAACGTTATTCTGATAATATTGTAGATTTCAACCATGTAATAATTTATGCAGAGACCCAAATGCAAAATAAATCAGGTAGTTCTAAAGAAGAGTTAGTTGATCAAATGTTTCGATTATTTAGAGTATATAATGAGGAAAAGATATGAATCATTTATTTATTTTAGCTGGGCCTTCCATGATAGGTAAAACAACATTATTGTCAAAAATTATTGAAGCAGGTTTATGCGAAGGGTTAAATAAATATTCTAGTAGGAAAAAAAGAGAAAAAGGATTTGATGATATCATACATGTTGATGATATCTACGATTCAAAATATGGGTGTGATATAATATATGAGATGTATGACAACTTGTATGGAGTAAATACGAATGAAATTAAAGCAAAATTACAAAATAAAAATCAAATTGTTATTATTAGTGAGGTAAATGCGATAAATAAAATTATTGAGATTTTCGATGAAAACGCTACAGTCATACTTCTTTTTTTGTCTGGAAATATGCCTATTGGAGAGTATTTACGAATTTACCTTACAAGACGGGAGGTACCTTTGATAATTAAAGAGGATATATTTTTGTTAATGATTGACAACGAGGAATCTCGTTTTAAAATAAAGGATTGTTTACCTGATAGAGAATATCACCAGTTTATCCAACGGTATGAAAATCAAACAGATTTTGAGAAGATTTTCCATAAAAAAAAAAATAGGTTTATCTTGTTAGATGGACAATCTATCGATACCGTATATAATAAATTTAATAATATTTATAAAGAAAAGACTAAAGGAGATTAAAAATGAGTCCATTTTTTGAAAATTTGATAATAGAGTTTGTTGCTGAAGTTATAATAGCCATTTTATTAGCATTCGGAGGGTACATTTTCTATATACTTAAAATTAAACCATATAAACTATCGCGCATTCTTGGAATTGTAGAAACATTTAAAAATCAAGATAAAGCTAAGAAAGATATGCTGAGAGAGTTTAGAAGTTCAAGTAGTTTACGGGTGTTTACAATGCGAGGGGATACTTTCACAAAAACAGGAAATGGTAATAATATAGCAGATGCTGTATTAAGTAACACAAATTTACATCAAAATTACATCATTTCAAACGCAGATAATCCTTTTGTTGAAGACAGAGGTAAAGAGTTGATAGAGATTAAAAAATTTGTTTCAATAGAAGCATTTCGAAATGACTTGAAATCATCTTTGAACATATTGGAAACTGCTAAAAAGCAGAATACAAACATTGATTTCTGTTCTCATATGGAGATTGTTCGTGAAAGAATTATTCTCATAGATGATTTTTTATATTTATCTTTTATAGACAATAAGACTCCCACAAAAAACACTCCGGTATTGAAAATATGTAAACAAAGCTCTATTTATAGCAGTTATTCTGCTTTTTTTGAAGATAATTGGAAAAAGTATAAAAAATAGAATATAGTTATAAAGTTAAAAAACTGAGGTAATAATATGAGTATAAGAAAAAAAGCATTCTTAATAACACCAATCGGTGAGCCTGATACTGAAACTAGAATACATGCTGATAGGATGTATACTAAAGTTTTCAAGCCACTTGCGGCAGAGAACAATTTCTCGATAGATTATGCTCTCTCGACCACAGCCACAGGAACAGTTACAGATAAAATATTCAAAGCGATTTTAGAAAGTGATGTTGTTATTGCTGATACAGTTGGGACAAATAGAAATGTATTTTATGAAATGGGCATCGCACATGCTCTTAATAAGTATGTGATAATTATTAACCCAAAAGGAAATAAACCACCTTTTGACACTCAAGCTTTTGATAGAATTGAATATAATAAAGATGAATTTATTGGTCCCAATCATGCTGATACTATAAACGATTTGAAAATCGAGATTATGAAAAGATTTGAAGCTCTAGAAACTAAAAATGCAAGTAGCCAGGGAGTTCGTCCTTATGATAGTATATTAAAAGATACACTCGAATATAAAATGAATACTATTGAAAAATGGATCAAAGACTTGAAAGAGTCATTTACTATGGATGGGAAAACAAGTGCTAGTATCATCACAGAATATATTTTTGGCGAAAAAGAAGCTTTTGATGAATTAACTAAAGCTGTTAATAGCGCCACAGACTCAGTCAGAACTACTCGTTTCTCACCATACATAGTAAAAAATACCCATGAAGGATTTTTTGAAGCTATTAAAAATGTCATGAAGAGAGTAAACCGCTTCGACCGAGTTTATGCGGCAAATGCAATTGAAAAACTTGAAGAAATTGAAGGACTCATTGCAGCAAATATGGGTAAAAATTACAGTATTTACCTAACTAAATTTGCTTTTAGCTTTGAAATTGTGATAGTGGATGCAAAGATAGTTTTTATACATTTCAGAGAATCAGACAAAGCCCAAGCAAAAAGCAATGTATTGATTTCCGCAACGCTCAAAATACACAATCAAGAAGTTGCAAGAGAATTTGGCAAAATATTCAACAGCATTACAGATGATGCTTTAATAGAAATCGCCTGTAAAAATATTAGCTTTGCTAATGCTGGTGAAAAAATAAAAGAAATTCAGAAGAAATTTGAAGAGGGTCTGGAGTATTTTCAGGCTAAATAAATGATAGGATAACTATTCTTGTTTAATGGGATATATAATTTAGGTAATCATGAATTGTAAAAATTTTATATGTTATAGAGGTAGTTCCTCAATAGGTTTAAGTATTGCTAAAAATCTTATGAAGGCAATGAAACCATTTATGCGTGAAGTGACTTATTATTCAAATGATGACACGGATAAAGAGGCGAAGAATTTCCTTACAGATCCTAAGAAATACTTAGGCTCTATAGAATATTTTATTATTATACTTACAAAAGATTTTTTTTCTGGATTTATGGAAAGTGATTCAGTAACTAGACTTGAGCTTTTTGAACTTTTCAACAATCCAAATGCTCAAATTCTTAAAATTGAATTACCAGATTTTCATTGGGATAATAAGCTTGATGGACTATCGAATAGAGAGATTGTAAGTAAACTATTTGGCAAATCGTCTATGGAAAGGATTGTAGGAGCACTTCCTAAAATTCCTTATATAGATTTATATGAAGAAACTGTATATAAAACGGTTATAGAAAAAATCTGTCATCAGGAAGAAAGTCGTAAAAAAATAGTTGTTTTCGATTTTGATGGGACTTTAACAAAACCAAGTCCAGAAAGAAAAAATACATGGGAGAGAATATGGCTTTCATTAGGTTTGTCATTAGATAAATGCTATCATTATCATAGTCAGTTTAGTGCAGGTAAAATATCTCACCAAGAATGGTGTGAAATAACAGAAAATATTTTCAAGGCTCAGGGATGTAGTAAGAATCATATCACTAAAGTAGCAAATGAAATAGTTTTATTAAATGACGTAAGTGAAGTTATACTGAAATTAAAGTCGATGGGTTTTTTATTATACATATTATCTGGATCGGTAAGAGAAGTAATCCAATCTGTACTTGGAAAAGAACTTACTAAGTGCTTTGTCGAGATAAAAGCGAATAGATTTCATTTTGATGATGAAGGATTATTGACTGGTATCACAGGAACCCCATATGATTTTGAACATAAAGCTGCTTTCGTTTCAAGAGTTATTATTGAGAAAAAGACTAAACCTTCTGAGATTCTCTTTGTAGGTAATTCTTTTAATGATGAATTTGTTTACACTACAGGCGTAGAAACTCTATGTATTAATCCTAAAGATACAAAACTTTATGCACATGATATATGGAATAATTATATTAGGCAATGTGATAGTTTAAAAGATATATTACCATATTGTGGTGTGAAAGTAGATATACAAAACAGAAAAGAAGGAAATTTAAATATGAATTCTAACAAATACGATGTATTTATCTCACATTCGAGTGAGGATAAGCAATATATAGAAAAAATGCGAAAATGCTTAGAGGAAGTGAATATCAAGTGTTGGGTTAGTTATAGAGATATTCCTCCGGGTTCTTCTTATGCTGTGGTAGTGCCAAAAGCCATAAAAGAAACAGAGACATTTCTTTTAGTAATAAGTGCAAATTCTGTAAAATCAAGTCAGGTTCGAGACGAAATAGCAGCTGCTATTGAAGAGAAAAAGCGTATTATTCCATATAAAATTACAGATATTGAGCTTGATGAAGAGATGAAATTATGGCTACGAAGAAGACAAATAACAGATGCATCTAAATTGTGTCAATTAGAGTATTTAAAGGGTTGTTTATCAAAGGAAATATCTGAGAAACCTGTAGAAAATCAGACAATTCATCAAAATTTTCATGATGACACACAGCCTGAGTTTATCTTGATCTCTGGTTTTCAAGTAAAGGAAAGTGATATAAAGCAAGCATTAGAATTGGATTATTTAGTATATGATATAGACGAATCGGTTCATTTTACCCTTGAAAAATGCATTGCTTGGCATAAAATCAACCCTGACATATATTTCATGTTTAAGCTCAGTAATCAAGAAAAAATAGTGGGGTATATAAATGTAGCACCTGTCACTGATGAAGGATATGAAAAAATAAAGTCAGGACAAATATGGGATATTGATATTACAGAAGATTATGTATTGCCTTATGAGTTTCCGGGGACATATTATTTATATTTTTCAAGTATCGTAATTCATCCAGACTATAGAAATGCTGGACTGGTAAAGCGATTTATAGATGCTTTTGTAGCAAAAATAATAGAATTGTATAATAATGAAATATATTTTAGTGCTATAGTAGGTGATGCTATTACCCCAGAAGGGGAAAAATTCGGCATCCTATTCGGGATGAAAAAAATTACGGAAAGTGACCATAAATCGAAAATATACGAAGTGTCACTGATGCCACCAAAATTTAATAAAAGCTCGAAAGCTCTTGCAAAATTGTATGAGTTGTATGAAAGACATGAGAGGGAGGAGTATAATGGAAGAATTTAAAATATTTCTATCCTATTCGAGAAAAGATACAAAGATATTCATAGAATTTAAGGATTATTTAGAGGCATACCTTACGAGCATAAACTCAGATGCGGTAAAATATGTTGTCTGGACGGATAATAAAATTGATGTCGGTTCACATTGGCAAGAAGTTATTAAAAAACAAATAGAAGAAAGTAAAGCAGCGATATTACTTGTTACACAATTATTCTTCGCATCAAAATTTATAAAACCCAACGAGTTTAAAAAGTTTTTGGAAAAATCTAGAAAAGAAAATTATACAATGTGGAGATATGTGGTGGGTATGGCTTGTTTTTGTAAAGAGATTACATCTTCGATGTATAGAATGCGGTTTTTTTTCATTTAAGTATGGAAATCAATAAAAAATACAATAAAGGACGGAAAATAATGAAATCAATTAAATATGATATTTTTATTTCTTTTAAAAATAGTGACGAGTATGGGGGAAAGACAAAAGAATACTTTACAGCAAAAAAGCTATATGAATTTTTAGTTAATAAAGGGCATAAAGTTTTTTTTAGTGATGAGGAGCTAGAATTTATTGGAAAAGCTCAATATTCTAAAGTAATTGATGATGTTTTAGATTCTTCGAGATTTTTAATAGCAGTGGGAAGTTGTAAAAAACATTTAGATTCTGAATGGGTAAGATATGAATGGGAAAGTTTTTTAACCGAAATTAGGAATGGAGATAAAACAGATGGTGAAGTGTATGTCGTGTATCAAGACATGAAAATATCTGAATTACCAAGAGCATTAAAGCAACAACAAGCTTTTGATGCAAAGAATAGTGAATCTTTTGAAAAGTTAAATAATTTTATTGTTAATGCTGTGAAAAAAAATAAACATACAGAGCTTATAGAGGATACCCCTGAAGATATATTTAATACAGGTATTAAACATTTTGAGGAAAAGGATGAAGAAGCTTTGGTAGGATATAAACAAGCAGCAGAAAATGGGAATGCTGAAGCAATGTATCAATTAGGTCTATGTTATCAACAAGGCCGAGGTGTTGAAAAAGACATAGAAAAAGAATTTATGTGGTATAAGAAAGCGGCAGAAAATGGGCATCTTTTTGCTATGTGCATGGTAGGTTATAATTATGAAAATGGCGTTGTTGTGCCTAAAGATGGAACAAAAGCATATCAATGGTATGAAAAAGCGGCAGAAAATGGAAGTGTGCACGCTATGCTTGCATTGGGTAGGATTTTTGAAGAAGGCGACTGTGTTGAAGAAAATGCTGCCCATTCGTTTCATTGGTATAATAAGGCAGCAGAAAAAGAGAATATTGCAGCTATGTATGAGTTAGGAGAATGTTTTTCATGTGGATATGGTGTTAAAAAAGATGAGAAAAAAGCATTTCATTGGTATAAAAAAGCTGCGGAAGCGGAAAAAATAAATATACATATTCGTAATAAAACTAAAACAGATGCCTTAATAAAAATTATAATGCCATCAAAGTTTGATGTAATGAACATAGTAGGTGAGTGTTATCGCGATGGAAGAGGCGTTCCCAAAGACTATATACAAGCTTTTTATTGGTTCGAGCAAGCAGCGGAAATAGGTAGTACAGACGCAATGTTTAATTTAGCTCAAAGCTATGAATTTGGCAGAGGCGTTGAAAAAGATGCCAAACTTGCATACCATTGGTATAAAGAAGCTGCTGAATATGAGAACCAAGATGCTATGTATGAATTAGGAGAATGTTTTTATCATGGATTTGGTGTTGAGGAAAATAATGAAGAAGCTTTCGAATGGTATAAACAAGCATCCGAACGAGGCAATGTTTCAGCGATGGATAATTTAGGTTGGTGTTATCAAAACGGAATTGGAGTAGAAAAAGATGATGACCAAGCATTTTATTGGTATAAACAAGCATCCGAACAGGGCAATATTTCAGCAATGAACGGTTTAGGTTGGTGTTATCAAAATAGAATTGGTGTAGTGAAAGATGATAATCAAGGTTTTCAATGGTTTAAAAAAGCTGCAGAAAATGGGCAAATCAATGCTATGACTAATTTGGGATGGTGTTATCTGAATGGAATTGGAGTATTGAAAGATGAAAATCAAGCTTTTATATGGTATAAAAAAGCTGCAGAAAATGATCAGATCGATGCTATGAATCAATTGGGATGGTGTTATCTGAATGGAATTGGAGTATTGAAAGATGGAAATCAGGCTTTTATATGGTGTAAGAAAGCAGCAGAAATGGGACAAACCGTTGCTATGAATAATGTGGGATGGTGCTATCAAAATGGAATTGGAGTATTGAAAGATGGAAATCAAGCTTTTATATGGTATAAGAAAGCTGCTGATAATGGAAATCTTAATGCTGCTGAATATTTAGAGTGGTGTAAAAAAAATGGGTTTGGAGAAAATGAGGTATAACCATGCATGACATATTCATATCATATTCCAGCAAAAACCAAAATGTTGCAGATGCTATAGTTAACATTTTAGAAAATAAAAAAATAAAATGTTGGATAGCATACAGAGACGCTGATGTAGGCGAAGATTATGCAGGGAGTATTGTGCGTGCTATAAAGAATTGTAAAGCATCTGTTTTGGTTTTTAGTAGCGAATCAAACCAAAGTAAGCATGTTTTAAACGAAATAAACTCATCTGTAAACTATGGAAAAGTAATCATTCCTTTTAGAATCGATAATGTTATGATGCATGATGCCATGGAATATTATTTAGGCAGAACTCACTGGTTAGATGCTTTAACACAACCGCTTGAAGATCATATAAATAAACTTATGAATAGATTAAATGTAATTTTACATAATGAAAACATACAAGAGCAAAAACCAATAGAAACACCTGCATCTGAAACAAGAATGGCAAAATATGCAGAAATGGTAAAAATTGGATATAATATTAAAAAAATTTCTATCCAACTTGTTGAAAATTATTATATAAACTGCAACGGTCATGTCGAAGACAATGCAGGTACTCCAGAACAATGGGCAGAATTTTTTCAAAATTCAACAGAGTCAATTCGATATTTGTTAAATACTAAAAACGAAATTGTAGGAGGTTGGTCAATAATTGCTTTAAAAAAGGAAGTATATGACATTGCCAAAGAAGGAAAGCTGTTAGAAAAAGATATAAATTACGAAATGAGTGAAATACTTGCTTTTCCTGATTTTTATTATGGGTATTTTATAGGTTTTTCTATACTTCCAGATTATAGAAATATGGATAATTATATGATGTTAATGACTTCTTTTTACCAGCAATTAGAGGAATATGCCGAAAAAGGCATTATTTTTAAAGAATTGTGTATTAATATTATTAGTCCACAAATAGAAAATGTTATGAGAAAATTAGATTTTGTTCATATAGCGAATAATATATCTTATGGTAAGATATATCATCAAGAATGCTTACCATTACCAAATAATTCTATAACAAACAACTATTCAAAATTAAAAAATATATATACTAAAGCGTATAAGCAAATAAAAGTTAATGCTACTTAAAGGGGGAAAAACGAATGCACGACATATTCATATCCTATTCATCTAAAGATCAAATGATAGCTGACGCAATAGTAAACATTCTGGAATCAAGAAAAATTAAGTGTTGGATTTCATATAGAGACGCTTCGCATGGTAAACATTTTGCAGAAAGTATAGAACAAGCTATAGAAAACAGTAAAATATGTGTTTTAATATTTAGCAATGATTCAAATCAAAGTGATTTTGTATTAAAAGAGGTTGATTCATGTGCTGAGTATAAGAAGATGGTAATTCCTTTTAAAATTGATAATGCTTTAATGCGTAAAGCATTGGCATTTCATTTAAGGAGTGCACATTGGTTAGAGGCATTGTCGCGACCTTTAGAAGAACATATAAACAAACTAGCTGATAAATTAGAGGAGGCATTAAGTAACAATGCAACCAAGCACACTAAAATTTCTGGAAATGATAAAATATTAAATGTATCAGACACACGAATGGTAAAATACGATGATTTGATAAAATTAGGTTACAATGCAGATAAAATTGCCGTTCAGCTTGTAGAAAATGATTATCAAAATTTTAATGGAATTAGTGAAGATAACGAAGGAACACCTGATCAATGGGCTCAATTTATCCAAAACTCAACTGAAACTTTTCAATATATGATAAACGGTGAAAATAAAATCATCGGTGATTGGTCGATTGTAGCATTATACGAAGACGACTTTCAAAAAGCTAAAGAAGGAGTGTTGCTCGAAAAAGATATAATTTATGAAAGATGTGATGTTTTAGCATTGCCCGGTTTATATTACGGATATGTTTTAGTTTTTTCATTGTTACCAAACTATCGTAACATGCAAAATTACATGATGTTAATGGAATCTTTTTATATGCAACTACAGGAATATGCAGAGCATGGTATCTTTTTTAAAGAATGGTGTATGAATGTTTTTACTCCGGAAGTCGAAGGGATTATAAAAAAACTAGGGTTTAAGTATCTGGTTAATAATAAATCCTTGGGTAAAATATATCACAAAGTTTTTATTCCCTTACCTAAAAATCCCATGCTGAATAAATTTCCTAGACTTCAACAATTATATGAAGAGGTTACAAAATGATTACAATTTTTTCTGCTACTCTAAACGAAGATTGGCAACAGATCATCAATCTGATCTACGAAACGGACCCTTATATTTACTCCGCCATGTGTGACAATGATTATACTTATTTTGAGCAGGTCATGAAAGATTGTTTATTCCAAAACTCAATTTTTTCTTATAAAAACATACATCTGGCTAAGGAAAATGATAAAATTGTTGGATTGTTACTATCTTTTACAAAAAACAACCAGTTACCATGTCAGAATAACATCATATTTCGCCAATGCTTTACGGATACCTTACTGAATTATTTTTCTGGTTTGGTGAATAAACTTAAGCCTGATGTGCTATATATCAACAATCTCTGCGTAGATAAAAGTTACAGAAATAAAGGTATTGGCTCAATGTTGTTAAAATATTTGAAAGATAGTCAACTTGAGTCTTCATTACTATTAGATTGCTTAGTAGATAATAAAGATGCGATAAGGCTTTATGAAAAATGCGGATTTATTAAAGGCCAAGAGTTTGAAGGTTTCGCTGGAAATAGCTCCGATACAGTTAGATGCGTGGAATTCGTACTGGAAGGAGGAAAAAATAAATGGACAAAATAATATGGCTGAACCTAGCATTATGGATATCTGGATTTTTTTTAGTACTTGCGTTCTTTTTATTAATTTATGAAGCATTTAAGAATAAATGGAAGAGTGTAAGTCAAAAGTTAATGGCTCCTTCATTTTTTCTTTTATTATGCATTTTGATATTAAGATTACTTTTGGGATACTATGATAATAATGAGCGTAGTAGATTTGAGCATTTTTTACATAGTGGGCAAAGGACACTTCAGACCTTTAGTTTAGATGAGCAATATGGTGAAGTTTTAGATGATGGTAAAAAGATATTCTATGAAAATAATAAGCAATCAATAAAAGAGAAAACTAACAAAGCACAAACAGTTCCTCATTCTGTAAAAATATACGGTTTTCTGACAACAATATCAAGTCTCTTTGCTTCAATAATAGTAGCCACGTTTATACTTGGTATATTCACTAATGTCTTTGCGCGATTGAAATTTGTTCTTTTCTGGAAAGAGAAATATGTATTCTCGGAATTGAATGATAGGGCAATAAATTTAGCCGAAAGTATCTATAATAAGTCAGAAATATTTAGAAGGCCGCTTATTATTTTTACGGATAGTTACATTAAAAGTGATGATGAGATCCTTTCAGAGTTAAATCAAAGGGCTAAACAAATAAGTGCAATTTGTATCAAAGAAGATATGTCAAAAGTTTCTTTTAAAGCTTCTTATAATTTAACTAAAATATTCTTTTTTTTAAGTTTGAAAAGAAAAATTACCTATATCTTAATAGACGAGAAAGATATTGATAATATTCGTTCTCTAATCGATTATTTATCGTGTGAGAAATTGGAAAACTGGAAGAAAGGTTGTCAATTTTACTTATTTTCTCATCATCCTGAGGTCGAATCCGTACGCAATAAGTTAAATAATAATAAACGATTAGAGAATCATGACATAGGTATTGTGATAGTCAGTGAATATACCCGTATGATTTATAACTTATTTGATAATGCGCCTCTGTATGAGCCACTTATTAGAAAGGAAAAACTAGCTGATAAAGATAAGAATGAGCTTGTTTTAACAATAGTGGGCGGTGGCAAGCTAGGAATGGAAGCATTTCTTACAGCATATTGGTGTGGTCAGATGCTAGATTATAAATTAAGAATAAATGTAATTACAGATGATGCAGATAAATTCAAGGCAATAATAGAACAGACCAACCCTCAAATATTTGAAGTAAGCTCAATATTAGATGATAATATCCTAAGCGATTGTTTTGAAGAAGATTCAAATCACGATCACCCCTTAAAAGTCTATCCCAACAATGCAAAAAAACTTGGTAAAATATATTCACATTTCTTATTCAGAAGTATTGATGTGAATACAAGTGATTTGAACAAAATATTAAATGAGCCTGAAAAGAATGGATTTTCCTTACTTCATTCAGATTACTTTATAATTTGTCTTGGAACTGATGAATTGAATATATCTATTGCTAATGAAATAAATAAAATGATTCTTGTAAAAGCATTAGATCCAAGCATAATGAAAAAAGTTGAACCCCCTGTAAGTAAGATGCCTATAATAGCTTATTCTGTTTATGATTCCAAAACAAATGAATTATTAAATAAACAAAATACCCGATCTACTAATGATAAAATTTGTCCATACCTCCATGCATTTGCTTCGCGTAGATATATATATAGTTATGACAATATCCTTAATAACCGATTTGAGCGAATTGCTGAACAAATTAATCGTCAACATTATGGTGAAGATAAAGATTCAAAGAAAATGTTCCGTGCAGATGAATACAGTTGGTGGTCAAGTATCGCTCGTGCTCTTCATTTTAAATATAAGGTTTTTTCAACAGGTGTATTAGATGATAAGCGTGAACCTGGGGAAATATTTAAAAAAGACATCAAAAATTATAGTAAAAAGATATGCATAAATTATATAAAATTTAATTTAATGCAGCTTGAACACCGCCGTTGGAATGCCTTTATGAGAGTAAATGGGTTTATTGCCCCAAATAATTCTCAGTTTGAAAGTTATGCTTTTTTAGATGGAAAAGATCATAAGTATTTAGAGTTAAAATTACACCCTTTAATGGTCGAGTGTACCCCACAGATCAATATTGAATACATGGATTGGAGTGATGAACCTACTGATAAATTTGATTTATTAGATTATATGTCATATAGAATATATAAAAAGAAAAGAGAAAAAATGATCAAACCCGAATGTGAAGAAAACAAGAAAGAAAAATGTGCTGTTGATTGCACATCAAGGATAACGTGTAATAAAATAAATTGTAACAAATATAAGTGCGATCGTATTCATTCAAGAGTAGATTCGGAGTGTGATGTAAAATGTAATCGGGAGAAAAAATGTAAAAAAACAGAGCTGTGTAAAAAAACAGATTATAAACTTTATGACATGCCTGAAAGAGATCTATATGAAAAATTTATGGATGATTATGTCAAAAAGAATGAAAAGAAAATATGATCATACCGTCATTCGGGAGGAATGACGGTACGAAAAAAACTCCCCCCTGCCCCCCTCATAGAGGGGGAAGGGGTAGGAACGAATAAATGAGGGCACTATAAAAACCCTTCTGCGATTAATTTCCAGTAGGGAAATAAGACCGGTAGAAAACATTGCACCCAACTCGTTCATTTCCCGTAGGGAAATAAGATCGGTGCAACCTATTGTGTTGTTGTTATTTCCCTACGGGAAATAGGTGGTGTGGTCGTGATACATTTCTACCGATCTTATATCCCTACGGGATATTGGTGGTGGGTGGGGCATCGTTTTCTACGTAGCGACCGATCCCTTCGGGATGGTTAGGAACGTATTAATGCGTTCCGTACAGGCATACATTGGATCCCAACCGAACTAGGAACGAATGAATGCGTTCCGTACAGACATAAATTGGATCCCAACTGAACTAGGAACGAATAAATATGTTCCATACGAAATTATAAAATTATTCGCAAAAAGGAGAATAACAATGGATGAAATAACCATTATGCAAATCGCTTTAATAATCGCCACAATTTTGTTAATCATAGCTTTTATATGCTATTTTTACCAAACGAACCAAAGAAAATGGAAAAGTTTAAACCAAAAATTAATCTGGCCTGGTATCTTCTTATTATTAAGTATCTTGTGTTTAAGGCTTATTTATAGTTATGGTTATGAACCGATAGAAGGTATAGGCAAAATAAAAACAAACTTTATTATCGATGTAATTCATGGCATAGTGCTTACTTTACAAACCTTTAGTTTAGATGCCAAGTATGATGAGGTTCTTTACAAGGGTAAGCAATTATTTGATAATAATTTCCAGTATTGGTTATATGGTGGTTTAACAGCAGTAACCAGTCTTCTTGCTACACTTGTTGTAACATCATTTATATTAGGTTTTTTAACTAGTATTTTTCCACAAATACGGTTGTTAAGAAAACCTTTCAGAAAAAAATATATCTTTTCTGAACTGAATGAAAAATCGATATCATTAGCAGAAGATATAATCAGAATTGCTAAAAAAGAATGTAAAGAAAAACGACCTCAATGGATTCCCGAAAAGAACGAATGGTTATGGATATTTCTACCTACTATTATTTTTACAGATGCTTATATCGACCATTCAAGTGAGATTAATACCGAACTACATCAAAGAGCAAATGAGATTGAAGCGATTTGTATTAAGGATGATATTCTCAAAACGCAGTTTAAAAATGTTCCATGGTGGTATCGTTTAATGACTGAAATACTTCATCTGGATCTTTCATGGATTTATCCAAATAATTTACACTATTTTCTAATAGATGAAGAAAACATAAGTAACATTCATGCAGTAACATCATTGGTTACTAAAAAGCTTGACCGTTACAAAATTGGTTGCCATGTACATGTCTTTTCTCAAAACCCTGAAGCCATATCTATTGTAAAAAAGCTTTACCATGACACAGAAATATCAGACGAATCTTACAAAAAAATAAAAAATATCATAAATAAAACTCAAAATGAAATCAAGTTGAAAGATTTACGGATAGTTATTCAAGTTGTTCAAGAATACACAAGCATCGTTTACGATTTATTTAATGAAAAGCCTTTATATCTTCCTCTGCTTTCAAAAACAAAAAATAAAGAGTTGGTCGTAACTATAATTGGTGGAGGTAAGACAGGAATGGAGGCATTTCTTGGTGCATATTGGTATGGTCAGATATTAAATCATGAGTTAAGGATAAATGTAATCACCGAAGATGCTGAAAAGTTTAAATCAACTATTGAGCATATAAATCCTGAGATATTAAATTCCGGCACTTTATTAGATATAAAAACATCAGATAATGATGATGAGCTCAGAATATTCTCTAATATTCAAGAGGCCGATAAAGAGCTGCTGCAAATAACAAAGAATGGGAAACAAGCTGACCCTTATTCCAAGTTTCTATTCAGAAGTATTGATGTTAAAACAGGTAATCTGTACAAAGTATTGGATAAAAGAGAAGAAAAAGCAGATGGTTTCTTTTTACTCGATTCAGATTATTTTATAGTTGCGTTAGGTTCAGATGAATTAAACATATCAATAGCTACAGATATTGATAGAATGGTTCGGAGGAACTCATTAGAAAAAGAAAAACCTAATATGACTGTTATAGCTTATGCTGTTTATGATTCCAAAACTAATGAAATACTTAATTTACCTTCTACACAAGATAAGAGTGGCAAAACAATAAAGCATGCTTTCGCGTCTTTGAAAAAAATTTACTCTAAAGAAAATATTTTTATGACTAAAGTAGAAAAACTAGCATTCAATCTTAACAGAGAGCACGATAGAGCCAACAAAAAAGATTATGACAGGTATTTAGAAAAATTTCATAACAAATTCCTTGCTGATGAATACAATTGGTGGTCAAGTATTGCACGTGTCTATCACTTTAAATATAAAATGTTTTCAACTGATGTTATTACTAATCTTAATGAACCAGATGAAAATGTACTAAAACAATATTATGAGAAGATTGAGAAAAATAAAAAATTAAGACACGAGCTTGCATGGTTGGAGCATCGCAGATGGAATGCTTTTATGCGAACAAAAGGATTTAAGAACCCAACAGAGAATCAATGGAAAAAATATGCTTTTAATGACAGTGATAGTACCGATGGTTCTGCAAATCACAAACATATTCCTTTAATGTTGCATCCATGTATCGTAGAATGCTCTAAAAATGAGTCTATGGTTATTGAAGATAAAGATTGGGATATTGAAAATTTGGAAAATTTGGACCCAAAATATGATTTGTTAGATATAGCTTCAATAAAAGTTTTTCAGATGGAAGAAAAGAGAAGAAAAGAAAAAAATAATTTTAAGATATGGGACAATCCCAAAGAAGATGTTCAATATATTGAACTAACAAAAAAAATAAAAAAAGAGTAGGGGTATCTGTTATGTACACTCCAAATCCAATTAACACAAATGCACCATTGAGAACTAGGAACGAATAAATGCGTTCCGTACGATAAAAGGATAAAAAAAACATGAAAGATTTTTTTATAAGTTACACAACCAGAGACAATTCTGAATCTTGGGCAACTTGGATCGCAAGTATATTAGAAAATTCAGGATACACAACTATTTTACAAGCGTGGGATTTCAACGTTGGAGATAGTTTTATCGAAAAAATGGATTATGCTCTTAAAAACACAAAAAGATTTATTGCAATAATATCCAAAGAGTATTTAGATTCGCCATATTGCAAAGCTGAGTGGTTATCAGCTTATGCTAAAGACAGGCATTTTGAAAAAGGTGTTTTTATTCCTATCAGAATAGAAGATATTACACCCACAGGTATATTTGAAAACATCGTTACAATTGATTTATTTAGTTTAGATGAAGATTCTTGTAAAGAAAAACTGCTTAACTCTATAGCTTTATCAAATATAACAAATATCACGGGTAGTGTTGGAACAAAAAGAATGAATTTTCCCGGTTCAATGCCTTTTAATAACCTAACATATCCACGAAACCTATATTTTACAGGTCGTACAGATAAATTGCACAACATATATGATACTTTTTTTGAAAAGACTGATAATTTATCAAAAAGGCAAGCGATAACTGGGTTAGGTGGTGTAGGGAAAACAGCTATTGCATTAGAGTATGCTTATCGATATTCTGTTAAATATGATACCATATGGTGGATAACAGCTGACAATCAAAACAACATTTTAAAATCATTCAGAGAATTTGCTCTTGATAAAAAACTAATTACAAAGTTTTCAGAAAGTGAAGAGATTTTGCGTGCAGTATCAAATTGGTTTCTCACTAATGAAAAGTGGTTATTTATTTACGATAATGCCGATGCAGATGATTATGAACAATGGCTTAAGGATTATTTACCACAAGGTAACAATGGGCATACTCTGATAACAACAAGAAATTACTTTTTCCCACATTGCAAAACAACAGATATTCAAATATTTGACACAGAAGAATCTATATCATTTTTATTTAACCGCACAAAAATGACGGGTGATGGTTATTCTGATGATATTGCTATTGACCTTGCTAAAAGACTACAATTTTTGCCATTAGCATTAGAACAAGCTGCTGCATACATAGAGCAAACTCAAAATGTAACATATCAAGACTACATAGACATTTTCAAAGAAAAAGGAATCGATGTTTTTGATACAGATAACTACTTGGTTGATTATAGCTCTATAATAAACCTTACTTGGCAAATCTCGATGGAAAAAATTACAGACCTCTCTGCAAAACAAATGTTTTATATGTGCTCATACTTTGCTCCTGACAATATCCCTGTTTATTTATTTGTTAATGGAAATACAATTTTGCCCAATCCCTTAGTGTATAGCATAAGCGATGACATAAAAAGAAATGAAATCATAAAAAACTTATCGAGATACTCGTTAATTTCAGTTAGTAGATTAAATAATTTAGATTCGAATGAAAAACGAGTTTTGAGTATGCATAGGTTAGTTCAAGAAGTTGTTCAAAAAAAAATCGGAGACAGTGCTATTTGGATAGGATGTTGCCTTGACTTAATACTTTCTGTGTTTGATTGGAAAAGTCATGGAAAAACACTTAATGACATTTTTAAATATGAACTTCCTCATGTAGTGCAAATATCAGAAAAAGCAGATGAAGTATTCAAGGGAAATTTTAGAAAAAACTATCATATATCGGAAATATATTTTGGTGTTGGTTTAATGTATGCAAAAACATTGTATATGTATCAAGCAGAAAAATATATAGAGAAAAGCATTGAAAAATTAGAACTCCTACTTGTGGAGGCAAACTCAAACAATTTTAGTAATGATCATAAAGATGAAATAATTATCTATTTACAAAATGGCTTATGTGCAGCTTGTAATAATATAGGCATAACATACTTCCATAATCGTTCTTTTGAAAAAGCTATATTGTACTATGACCGGAGTATTCATATAGGCGAAGAATTATTAAATGAAAAAAAATTAAAACTTCATGAAGTTTTGATACTTGCATTTATGAATCGTGCTATTTTGTTTACTTCATTAAAAAATCTTGAAAAAGCATTGTCAGATATAAACAAAAGTATTGAAATGTACGAACACTTTTTAAGAGAAGGCAGTATAGATGATGAAAATTATTTAGCAAAGTCCCTTTCGAATAGAGTTGCAATTTATCAAAAATTGAACCGATATGAAGAAGCAAGTGCTGATGTTAATAAAGCTATCTTTATCTGGGAATCAATGAAAAAAGAGAACAAACAATTTGATGAAAATGAATTAAAAACTGCTTATCTTAACAAAGCCATAAATGATACAAAAATGAAACTTTCTGATAAAAATATTAACGCTAGTTTTTTAAAAAAGGGTTCGCAAGATCTTAGTAAACGTAAAGGAAATGTAAACGCTTTACTAAACTTAAATAAAATAATGAAATCCACAGAAGGAGATAACAATGAATGATATCAGAGAAATTTTAAATGATTTCGATAAGGCTATCGATTCAATGGAACAGATGTTAAAAGAAGGCACATTGACAAATGAAAGCGAGTTAGCAATGCATTACACAATGAGAGGTGGTGCGTATTTCCAAATGGCAATGCTTGACGAAGCAATAAGCGATTTTGATAAAGCTATTGTAATTTTTGATAGATTAATACAACAAGGAAAAACACCACCAAAAGAAGCAATAATACAGGCATATTCTTTTAGGGGTATGGGATACCAATCTGTTGGTGAACATGAAGCAGCTTTATCTGATCTTACTATGACTATAAGCATTATGGAAGATCTAAAAAATCAGGGTCATCAATTGGATGAATATTTTTTATCCAATATCTATATTTTTAGAGGTGGGTGTCTAAACCGTATGGTTACACAGCCTGATAACGCTATTTCTGATTATTCGAAAGCTTTAAAAATCAAAGAAAATTTGAAATCTTCAGGATATGAAATCGATGAATCAGACATTGCTACAATCTTAATGGGTATAGCACAAAGCTATGACCAAAAAAAGCAATTTGAAGAATCAAATAAGGCATACACAAAATGTATAGATATTTGGGAAGCAATGCTTAAATATAGTGACTCTTTTACTGAAATCAACAGCCTTGCAATAGCCTACATGAATAGAAGTGCTAATTATACCGAACTAAAACAAAATGACCTAGCTTTAGCTGATATTAACAGATGCATCGAACTTACAGAAAAGATGATACAAGAAGGTTTAGAAGACGACCTTTATTATCTGGTATCACCATATTTTAATAGAGCACAATGTCATAAACATGATAACAACTTGCATTTGGCGGTAAATGACTACATTAGTGCTTTGAGAATACATAAAAGCATGTTTTCAGAAAACCCTGACTTCCAAGAAATGTATTATGATACTTTGTCAAGTTATTTGCACTTATTAGAGCATCTTGACGAAAATGATAGATTGAGTGAAGCAATAGAGGAATTTTTATTCCCATTGCAAAATGAAGAAAAAACCGTCGAAGCAAGTGCATTAGAGCAAGAAATGATAAATAAATATGAAAATAATGATGCAAGAGGTAATAGAGTACTTAAAACAAAAATCTCTGACACTGTTGAAAATGAATGGAAAGAAGTACCATCTCTGGATTTTCTAGTAAAAAACCTGACGAAGACAACTAGTGAATAACGCACCGCAATCGTAGGGATGCAACAAAATGCGTAAATTGTTGGTTGCATCCCTACGGAGTCCACTCCGAAAAGTCTCTACAATTTATTTCCTGTAGGGAAATCAGATCGGTAGAAACGTATCACGACCACACCACCCATTTCCCGTAGGGAAATAACAACGTTTCAACAGGTTACACCGATCTTATTTCCCTACGGGAAATGAGCAAGTTGGGTGCAATGTTTTCTACCGGTCTTATTTCCCTACGGGAAATTAATCGTAGTTCGGTTGGGTTCAATACGGAATTAGGAACGAATAAATGCGTTCCGTACAGAATGGGAACCCAACCGAACTAGGAACGAATAAATGCGTTCCCTACAGGATTATGAAAAACCAAAAATACAATTTTTTCATCAGCTATTCTAAAAATGACTACAAATATGCCCAATGGGTTGAAAATGCTTTTAATGAAGCCGGCTATACAACACTAATATTAAATTGTGACGATATAAATATAGGTGAAATTGACAACGCTTTAAAAAATTCAACTCAATTTGTTGCCATCCTTTCAGAAGAATATATCAGTTCAAAAGAATGCGAAATAGCATGGAAGGGGGCATTTCAAAAAGCAACCGAAGAAGAAAAAACAAGAAAAGATAACGATAATACGCCCATATTACCTTTGTTTATTCCAATTAAAGTATCTGATGTCGTATTAAAAGGTATTTTAGCCCAATTGGTCTATTTTCCATTAGACGAAATTGGTATGACAGAAGAAGGGAGGAATAAATTATTAGACATAATTCAACCAAGACCGTTTAATAGACCTGTCCTTGGCGTTTTTCATTCAATTTATTTTAAACCCAAAAAAGATGTATTAATCAGGTTACCGCAAAATAGAAATCCTTATTTTACTGGACGAAAAGAAGTTTTAAAGCAAATAGAAACAGAATTGCAAAAAAGAGGAATAGTTTCACTAGTTCAAACAGACAAATCATTTATAGGCATAGGTAAATCGTCAATAGCTTTTGAATATGCTTATATTCATTTAGAAGAGTATGATACAATTTGGTGGGTAAATGCCGATGACTTTTCAAATGCACTAGAAGCATATAAAACTTTGGCTGAAAAAAAGAAAATCATAACAGATCAAGCAACAGAAGAAGAAATAATCAAAGCAGTAAAAAACTGGTTTGACAATAATAAAAACTGGTTGTTCATTTTTGATAATGCAAAAGCAACTGATTACAATATATGGCTTAATCAGTTTTTCCCCAAGCAAAGTGTATATAATGGACATCTTATTATCACAACAAGAGATAATTTTTACCCTCGCAGTCCAGTAAAAATCTATATCACGGCTTTTAACAATGCCGAGTGTGTAGAATTTTTGCAGAAAAGAATAGGTAAATTTGGAGACGATTATACTGATTTAGATGCTTTAGAATTATCAAAATTGCTCAAACAATCTCCACTTGTAATAGAACAAATTGCATCATATATTGAGGAAAACCCTGGTGTTGGGTATCAAGATTGCATGAATTTGATTAACTCATATGGTGTTGGTTTTTTACAGAATAAATAATATTGTTGAACTAGGAACGAATAAATGAGGGCACTCTAAAAAGTCCTACCTTACACATGCCGTAGGTATGTGTAAGGTATGAATTTTTATTAAATTTACTTTTTAGAGTGCCCTCATAAATGCTTTCCGCACAGGATTAATTCTTAATTTGAACAACAGTCACACCATCTCCGCCTGCTTCTGGCACTGCAGAAAAGAAGTCATTAACATTATCATGTTTTCTTAAATAAGATCTAATTTTTTGTCTTAGTATACCTGTTCCTCTGCCGTGTACAATTCTAACGCTATTAAGTCCACAAAACATAGCATTATCTATTAATTCTTGAATCATAGGTAAACTTTCATCAAAAGTTTTACCTAGTAAATTAATTTCAATATTTACTTTACCTGTATACTCTACATTTTGTCTGCTAACAGAACTAACTATATTTTCTTCATTTGCAGTATCGAATAAGAACAAATCATCTTTTTTTACATTAAAGAAAATTCCATTCATTTCAACTTTAAACAAGTCTTTATGTATTCCAATAATAACAGCTTGTGCATCGAAAGATTTAACCCACACTTTATTTCCAATTTCTAGATTTTGCTCTACTTCGATTTTTTTATCGATATTTGTTTGTTTTACATGAATATCATTTCTGTAGTTATTTGCAGTATTTGCTAAATCGTTTAATTTTTGTTTACGTTCTAATTTATCAAGTTTTTTTATTTCTGTCAATTCTTCATTTAATCTTTTTTGAATACCTGTGAGATAGTTCATGGTTTCTGATAAAGAGGATTTAATTAATTGTTTTTTTTCGTTTTCTAAGTCTTTTAACTTTTTATCAAATTCAATTTTCTTCATCTCACACAATCTAGTTTTTATTTCTAACTGTAAATTATTGTCAGATAATTTCTTTTTTTCATCATTTACTTTCTTAATTAAATCTGTTAGTTCCATATTCTGAGTACCTGTTAATTCTTTTGCTCTTTTAAGTAATGTGGTATCTAGTCCTAACTTTGCTGCAATTTCAATAGCGAAACTATTGCCGGGAAAACCCAAATCAAAACGATATGTAGGTTCGTGTTTTTCAGGGTCAAACTGCATTGAGGCATTTACACACAATGGGGTATTTTCTACAAATAACTTTAATGATGTATAATGAGTAGTAATTACCGCAAGTGCTTCTTTTTCAATTATATTCTCAAGAATTGCTTGAGCTAATGCAGCGCCTTGTTCAGGGTCGGTTGCTGAACCAATTTCATCTATTAATACCAGAGAATTACGATTACCATTAGTAACAATTTGTTTTATATTTTCGATATGTCCGCTGAATGTGCTTAATGAGCTTTCGATAGATTGATTGTCGCCAATATCAGCAAAAACATTTGACATTATGCCTATTTTACTGCCATAATTTGCAGGTATAGGCAAGCCTGTTAAAGCCATAAGTGTACACAAACCAATAGTTTTTAAAGTAATTGTTTTACCACCGGTATTTGGTCCTGATATTAATAGAACATTAAAATTTTTCCCAAGTGTAAGATTAAAAGGAATAACTTTCTTAATAGATTTAAATTTAATAATTAACAAGGGATGACGCACTCTATTTAGTTCGATTAAGTTTTCATTAACTATATCAGGAACAATTGCTTGAATTTCGTTAGAAACTCTAGCACATGCGAAATATGTATCAAGTTTTCTTAAAATTTCATAATTGTTAATTATTGGCTCTTCAAAATCTCTGATTTGCTTTGTAAATTCACAAAATATTTTATAAATCTCTTCTTTCTCTGCTGAAATAAGATCGGATACATCGTTGTTCAAATGCACAACAACTTTAGGCTCTACATATACTGATGCACCGGAACTTGAACGCCCGTGAGAAATACCTTCAAAAGTGTTAACAAAACCCTCTTTTACTGGTACAACAAATCTGTCATTTCGTTTTGTAATTATTTTGTCTTGAAGATATATGTTTAACTGACTGTCATTTATTGTTTTATATAACTCATGTTGGATACGCTCTTTAAGATGACGAATTTTACGTCTAATGCTTTTTAATGCCGGTGATGCTGAATCTAATATATTGCCCTCATCATCAAATATTCTGTTATATATTTCAATTAATTGTGGGAAAGGTGTAATTTGAATAGCTGAATAAATAGGGTACTCAACAGTTGATTCAGAAATGTGTGTTGCAACGTTATTACCAATTCTAATGGTGTTAATTATTGCTTTAAATTCTTCAAAATTGAAGGTTAAACTCTTTATTTCATGAAATAGTGATTGAACGTTGGAAAGACCATAAAATGTAATATCGCCAAATTCTAATATCATTTTTTGTATGTTATTTATTAAGTTTAACCTATATACAATAAATTCTTGATCTGTGGAAGGGAAAAATGTGGATAAATATTCTTTACCCGGTTCTGAATGTGTGTGATTTTCAACGTATTGGAGATATTTGTCAAATTCTATGTGAGATACTGTTTTTAACATTGTTTTTATCCATGGTTTTTTGTTTTTTTAGGGAGGGGGGCCTGTACGGAACGCATTTATTCGTTCCTAGTTCGGTTGGGATCCCCATTTTGCCTGTACGGAACGCATTTATTCGTTCCTAGTTCTGTTG
>Ga0099364_10003534_pt1 | contig 24193 bp, 14 predicted proteins | sample TergutTh196P3_FD_73070 | JGI IMG/M metagenome (GOLD analysis project Ga0099364, IMG submission 73070) | Microcerotermes parvus P3 segment gut microbial communities from Pointe-Noire, Republic of the Congo - Th196 P3 | ecosystem: Host-associated > Arthropoda: Insects > Digestive system > Gut ...
TAGTAATGCAAAAAAAAAATTGAATAAAAAAACTTATTTTCTAAAATCATTTGCGGATTGAAAAAAAGATATTATCTTTGCCGCGGTTTTTCATAACGGCTAAAACTATTTCTTGTATGTAGAGGGTTTTAGCCGTTTTCTAATGCAGTTATGCAATACTGAATTTTTTGCCGACTGCTTTTCAGTACCCCTAAAGAGATATTTTAGAAAAATTTTATCTATATCAGAGAGCCGGTGTGCGCGAATACTGGATAGCCGACCTAATCAGTTTAGAAAATTTTCTTTAGCCATTCTATAATATTATCTTGCGTGGCGGTTGTCAATCGGGCGTAATCGTCGGGTTCTTGCAATATGAGTTTGTCGCCTGCGGAGCTAAAATTGTATATTGCCTGTGCCCTTCTTACTGCCGTTCTTACGTCTTCAAGATTTGCGTCGCGGTCGCGTTGCGGTTGCACAATCAGCACTGGTCGCGGCGCTATCATCGCCATCAGTTCATCGTAATCGTATGGCAATTGTGTTTCGTTGCCTGCAAACAGTCCCAGTCGCGGCGCTAAACCGTATAGGTGGCTATATCGCGTCATTCCGGTTGTTCCTTTTTCGGGCGTATCTGTTCGCATCGGCGTGAATCCGGCAACTGATACTACTCCTCCGATTCGTTCATCTAATGCTGCGGCATACAGGGCAAGCGTCCCTCCCATTGTGTATCCGAAAACGAAGATTTTTGTCGGGTCTGCTATTGCGTCTTCTTGCAATGCGTCTACGGCGTTTTTCAGGTCGTCTACCATTCTTCCCAAGCGCGAATAATGGGGTAAACGATTGTGAAAATGTTCGGCTTCGCTCCATCTTGTTCCGAATCCTGTTTGGTCGTATGCAAGCACTGCATATCCTGCTTTCGCCAGAGCAAGTACCGGATGCAAGTCGCGTCGGTACACCCACATGTATCCAAGCGGATAGTGGTAACCATGCAACCAGATAGCCACAGGCAATTTTGTTCCTTCGGGCGTGTCAATAGGGTAATACAGGTCGCCTGTAACATTTCCGAAACGTATTCTCCTTGATGTTACTTGTTCTTTTTCAGGCGCGAGCCATCCATATTCTACGCCGCCAGCCGCTATCACCCATGCCGGCACGTCGGGGACAAGTTGTCCCGGATTTCCGATGTTCCCCTTAGCTATTTCGGATGCTCCCGGTGCGGCTCTTCCTGCTAATGCAGCGGCTCCTCCACGCGGAGGACCATCTCCCGAAACGGGCGCCAACGTGAGCGGCGCATCGCCCAACGCCCAGTTCACGGCATTGCGCAACTCCGGAACCTTCCTTGTCCATTCAGCCTGCGATGCAGCCAAAGGTGCAGACACATTATGTCTGGGATAATTAGAAAGGTCGATAGATTCGCCCGAAGATGAGCGCCATTTATCGAAGTTCCATGGGAAAACAAAGCGGTTTATCCATTTTTTTTCTGAACGTCCAAATTGCCAGTCGAGCCAGTCGATGCTTGCTTCCTGGTCGTTGGCGCCATGGAATCCCGGTACGGCGAGCATCCCCATTCTGTCGGGCTGCCCCATTCGCTCGTATACTTTTTGTGCCGACCAGTATGCTTGCTCCATCGCCCATCCGTTTGCCACCTGGTCAGTAAAACCCCATTGGAGCAATGCTGCGCGTGGCGCTGTTAGCGCAAGCAAAAGGTTGGCATCTACAGGCAGGTAGTCTTCCTTGCCTGAGAAAAAACGCATCCTGTATGTAAACCATGCGGGGAACATCCTTGTAGTGCTTTCAATTCCTTCGCCTCCGCCGCGTTCTCCGGCAAGCCGCCATGGCACTGCTCCGCCAACGCCCGTACTGCCTGCAAGCACAGCAGCAATGCGGTCTTCAAAAGCAGCTGCTATCATTGCCATTTTGCCGTCACGTGAATAACCGTTGATTGCTATACGCGACATATCTACCTGTGGCAGCGTGGCAAGATAATCAACCACTATTTGCGCTAACCATGCTCGACGCGGTAAAGTAGCGAAATCATAATCGGGGTACAGTTCCACCAGCTGCGCTCCGTCGTCCATTCCGTCATTGCCGGCATATCCGGCATGTATGTAACCGCGTCGCAAGACTAATTGCCCCCATCCTGTAAGGTTTGGGCTAATCATAACCGGAAATTTTTCGCCTGCGGCTCCGTCGGGAATAACCACGCGGATACGGACGCTGCCCCTTCCTTGCGGACCAAATTCCACGCGAACATTGCGCAGAAGGTAACCATCGCCTCTGATTTCGTCTAAGAGTTCTACTCTGCTAATCGGCGGCTTGGGCGGAAATGTTCCGGTGACGTACCTTTCAAACAGTCGTTTGATTTCATTACGCCGTGCTTCCCAGTCGGAAGCGGTAGCTCCGACCGGACGTCCGTCAAGAAAACGTAACGGGTCGGGCAAAAAATTGGATTTTGGCAATTGGCTGAAATCAGGCGGAAGCTCGCCCGTCTTTTGTTGCCACTCCGTCCATTGAGGAACGTCTATCAAATTTGCCTGCATCCACCTAAGATAGTCCTGACGTTCTATTTCAGTCATAGCACAGACTATACCAATGTAACTTATACAAAAAAGACTTAATAATACTTTTTTCATTTTTTAAAAATTTATTTATACAATTAAAATATCGACGGCAAAGATAATCATGTTTTTTGAAAAAAAAAAAAATATCGGTTTTTTTTCAAATACGACGCTGTTTTCAACAAGCCCGTTTTCCGTCAATATCTTTAAAATCTATTTCATAAACAGCGCTGTTATTAAGCGTAATAATAGCGCCCAAAGGCGAGCCGGAAGGCATTATTTCAGGCATATCAATTGATTTTATTGGCAGCAGTTCTTCTTTTGTCCATGCTGCATTGTCAGTGCGATGTAGCATTACAGTAATCATCAGCTCCATCGGTGGATTTTTTTCCATACGTTTTTTGCGGACAAATATTACTGTACTTTCGTCTGCTTCGGCGTTGCGGTCGTTATGCACTAAAATATCCGTCGAATCCCATCCTGAATATACTACCAGAGCAAGCTGACGTCCGGGTATTTGCGCCGTAATAATCTTTTTTCCGTCTTCTTCGTATTGATTTACGATGGCTTTCTTTCCGTCTAAATGCGACATTCCGTAATGTCCGAGCGTCAGTTCATACTCGAATGCCAATCGTGTTCGGTCTACCCTGACTACGCCTCCGGGAATAATAATTTCAGCAAGGTCGATAATATAACCTACTCCATTATTGGGCGGTTTGCGCATTATTGCCTGACGGTAAATAACGTTGCCGCGAACGCCATTATAGAACATATTTTGAGCAATTGTGAATAGTTTGTTTTTATCGCCATCGTTGGGTATCGTTTTTCCCGTTAGGTAGAAATTGACATCGTCTCCGCGCGTATCACGCGGGTCGTGGCTTCGGAAACTGTATTCCATCGACGTTCCCCCCTGTGGATTATGGTCTTCCCATGGAAAATGGGTGTTGTAAGCCAATTTTGAATAATTTGGGTCATCGTAATAGACCTTGCCGTTGATAATTTCCGAAGCGCCGGTTTTTCCGTGGTTCACTAATACAAATCCGGGACTGTCCAAAATTATTTTTCGCGATTCCATGCCGAGCGTTTCCCAGATACCGTCATTTTCTTTAGAAGTCCAGAACGGTGAATTTTCGGGCAATGCAAGACATATAAACGGCAGAAACATAAGGAACGGACTTCCGGCGCAACTGTAATCCTGAATCATGTATTCTTTTTTGCCGTAGAAACCAATGCTGGGTATGTCGTTGTAGAAAAAATTTTCGCGTGCAACGAATTGAAGCAGTGAGCCGGAGCATAACCTGCGCGCCCATCCGGCTTCTATAAGCGATTCGTCGTTCATCATAAAGGGAACCGAAAATGCTCCGGATACCCACGTTCGGTAGCAGATACTGCGCGACCACATATTGATATAGCCATTGCGCCCGAAGAACGCGGTAACCGTTTGCATAAGTTGTTTCGCAGTCTGTTCAATAAATTTCGCAATTTCGGGATAATGTTCATAACCGAATGCCCTGTTCCATATTGCCGTGTAGACTATGAACAGGCTGATAGAATAATAATTATATGTTTGTTCAAGATACCATCCCTCGCCCGAATGATAGGATATAATCCACATTAGGTGACTTTTAAGCAGTTCGTCGTCGATGGGATACCCGTGTTTTTTGAGGAACGACAGCGCCATTATGTTAAAAATTCTCCAGTTATTTTGGGTTGTGCGATGGTGCGCCCATGCAGAGATAGCGGGAATCATGTCTGCTTTCTGCTGTTCATCGTAATGTTCCCAAAGCGAATCGGGGATAAGCAGCAAAGTCTTGAACAGTCCGCCGAACTCGCATGTGAACTGGTAGTTCGAATCGGGCAACTCGTCGGGTAGAGGCAACGAATTGGGATGTCCTTTCGTAAGGGTGCGGTACACTTGCAAACAATAGTATTCGCGCAGTTTGATTCCTTTGATAGAAACATCGGGGTCGTTATGAATTAAAGGTCCGGCTAATTCAAATGTTCTTGCAAGCGCTTCAAATTCGGCGGCTCGATATCGCCAGTCAGGAGCGTTTGGCTGGGGATAGGTCTTTCCTTGAACAACCGGAAAATTTAACGGCGATTCTATGGTATCAACATGCGTGAAGGCACGCTCTAAAACGTATTTAGCACAGTCGACATAATGTGTTCTTGTCATCCCTGTAAGAGGACTTAAAGTCCAATCGGGATTTGTTACTACAAAAGCGTTTTTCATTTAAAAAAAATTATTTAATCTTCAAGGCGCAAAGATAAATATTATTTTTCAAAATACAAACGTTTGCATGTTTTTTTTCACAATCGCCTTGTTTATTTTCTTCACCAATCCGGGTCCGTCGTAAACAAGTCCTGTGTATATCTGCACCAGCGTTGCGCCAGCATTTATCATATTTAAAGCGTCTTGTGGGGTTGTTATACCGCCAACGCCTATAATGGGAAGTTTTCCGTCAGTGCGTTGCCGTATATGCTTCACTGTTTCGATGGCTTTCTCTGTCAGCGGTTTTCCGCTGAGTCCGCCTTTGCCAAGATGTTCTATATGTTTGTCGTCTATTGTTAGTGCATTGCGTTGGGTGGTTGTGTTGACGGCTACAATTCCGTCAATACCCATTTTTTTTGAAATGTCTAAAATTTCGTCAATATGTTCTAAACTGATGTCGGGAGATATTTTTACTAACACTGGCTTGCGTTTTTCGTGCCGGGCGCGTTCGATTGTCACCGCTGCAAGTATAGCCTGCAATGAATTGATATTTTGCAATTCGCTAAGGTTGGCTACATTGGGACAGCTCACGTTTACAGTGAAATAATCTACATAAGGATACAGTTTTTTGAAACATTCGAGGTAATCGTCGGGCGCATTTTCGTTGGGCGTATCGTTGTTTTTACCGATGTTGCCGCCAATAATAACATCTGGGCGTTTTCGTTTTAATTGTTCTACTGCCGCTTCCACGCCTTTGTTGTTGAAACCCATACGATTAATCAACGCCCCATCTTGTGCTATTCGAAAAAGGCGCGGCTTGGGATTTCCCGACTGCGCTTTTGGTGTTACAGTGCCAATCTCAATGAACGAAAAACCCAGTAAGGAAAAGGCTCTGTACAGATTTGCGTTCTTATCGAATCCTGCAGCCAGCCCAACAGGATTGGAAAATTTCAACCCGCAAAATTCACGCTCAAGCGATGGCTGCTTGAAAAAAAAAATCTGACGAACCAACGCTCGCAACGGCAGTATGAAATACGCAAAACGCATCAACCCCGCAACAAATCCGTGCATAGCCTCAGGCGGAAAAGCGAAAAACAAAGGTCGAAAAAATCGATACATTATTTAAATATTCAAAGATTCAAATATTCGTATCCTCCTTTTTCTGCCTTTTTTATTTTGCCCATGCCGGGGAAAGAATTATGCATTCCTGCAACGGGAATACTATTTGCAGCAACATATTCCAGTATCTTTTTTCGCGATTCTACCGCCGCTTCGGGGTCTGTGTCGAAAGTCACCGCTACTTGCGGATAAGGCATCTGTATTGCCATTGCATGTGTGAGGTCGCCCCAAATCAAGAGTTTTTCATTTCCCGATTCCACTATGAATACCGTATGTCCCGGAGTGTGTCCGAATGTAGCTATTGCGCGTATTCCCGAGAACAGTTCCTCCGGTCGGGCGTCAATTTCTTTCGGTTCGAAAAGGCGCAATTTCGACTGATACGCCTCTATTACATTTCGCGCGCCTGCATTAGACAAACTGTGGTCATGCTCCTGTTTAGACATATACAATTCGGCGTTCGGAAAAACCGCCTGCCCGTCCCTTAGCAAGCCTCCAATATGGTCGCCGTGAGTATGGGTTATTAACGCCGCATCAATCTGCTCGGGCGAAATACCAACCGATTTCAAATTCTCTAACAGAATCTGACTGCTGCGACCGGCATCAACCAAAATTATTTTTCCCGTCGGAAAACGCACAAGGAACGCATTGCACGAATTAGGGAAAGTGCCGTCGGGCAAACATTCCTGAAGCATTTCAGGAGTAGCCCCTATAAGAATATTAGCTCTTCCGGCAGATTGACCTTCCGAAAGCAGAATAACTTCTGCGGCGCCGACATTATGCTTGAAAATGTTCGGATTGTCCTGTGCCGATGCTTTTACTGTCATCAATCCGATGACTAATACAAAAAATATCTTCATATTACAACAAAATTTTTAAATTATTTTTTGCAAAGTAAACCTTTTCTTTTGAGAAAACCAAAAAAATTAAGAAAAATTATCAATTTTTCAACAAGCTCCCTTTTCCTTTGCTAACAAGCGTTATTGACGGATTTCCTGTATAATACACGTTGCCAACGCCATATAAGGTTACTGATAAAGTTTCTGACGCATTGATAAATGTGTTCCCCATTCCATGATGATGAATATCGGCGGCGGAGGCTTTTAAAGCCAATAAATTAATCGGACCAAACCCCCAGTTGGTTATTCCAACGCTTGCCGCTTCTCCGGCGATGGTCACAGAGGCTGTATTCCCACTGTTAGCGCCTATGCCAAGCGTCGCTGTTATAACCGTCAAATCGATACTCCCTGAGGCATGTTGGCACAAAATAGATAAACTGCTTGTGTTTATAACGTCATCAGACATAAAATATCCGTTGCCCGAAAACGTTATGGCGTTCAGTTCGTCGGCATACGTCAGATTAACGGTTGTCATGTTGTCGCGGCTACGAACGAAGTTGAAACTATTTTTATCTTCTATCATTAACGCGCCGTTGTCGTCTACCGATAAATTTATTTTAGGCATCAGGTTTTTCCATCCTTCAACAGTAGCGTTATATGCGTTTCCCTTTGTCAGCACTACGTTTATATCGTTATATACCGTTATGGCGTTGAAAGCCGGAAGTTCTATCTGTTCAACAACAGCGTCGCCGCGTGTTTTTAGAAGGTCCCAAGCGTCTTCTCTATCGCATCCGAAAAGCATTAGAAGCAGAATTAATTTTATTTTTTTCATTTTATTTTATATCCTATTGCGAGTTCAATATAATCAGCCTGTCCGAAATGCGTTTTCAGCCCGCAGTGTACGTTAATCCTGTCGGCAACCTTGTAGCGCATTGCTAAACGTTGGTATATCAGTCCGTGTTCCTGTTTTTTTGCGAAAAAATATCTGCCTATCTGCACATTGGCTGATAATTTTCCGAAATGAAAAACATAACCGGCAGCAAATCCGGGTTTTAAGAACTGAAATTTTTTTACTTCTTTTTCATTCCTGATAAAGTCGGCATAATCGGAACTGTCGTAGAACAAGTCCAATGTCCCTATAAAACTTGTGTGCGCAAGATGCGTCCGCGATGCTTCAAGCGACAAGCCGTAAGTGGCATATTTAGTGTCGTCGTAGGGGGTATAAGTTTTCACCCCTCCCGAAAGATACGCCGTATAGTTCCATTTTTTTTCGAAACTGTATTCGGTCGGTTCTAACATCGGTTTTTTCTCTCCAAAGGCATAACTTGCACCTGCTGACGCCATAATATTGTTCAATCCTGTATTAGGTTTTTTGAACGTTCCGTTGGAAATGTGCATGAATGCTAATCCGCCGAAAATGTGCAACGGCGCGGCAACACGTATTCTTCCATCCAATCCTAATCCGAGGAATGCGTTCAAATGTGTGCTGATTGCCGCATTTTTATAATTACGCACAGGGTCAAATATTTTTTCTACGTATGCAATACCGGCTGCCACGCGCATATTTACATTTAATATACGTTCGGGGTTGGTAAGGAAAAAATTCATAAACGGATACACGCAATGTGCATTTCCGAGATACGACGGACTACCCAAGTCGAAAAGCATGTAGGAAACGCCATACCGCGGATAACGGTAGAACGTGTGCCATGGCTTTTTTCCGTCGGTTGCTCTGGAAATAAATATTTCGTAGGAATATGGTATTTTTTCGTTCAACATTCGCATATTATTGTGGTGATTGATTAAAAAACCGGTATATATCCTGCCGCCCACAGTCCATGCAGTAAAATTGGCTGTTTCATTTCCGATGCAAAATGGCATTACGGCGCAAAACATCAATAATAACAATAGATGTTTTAATTTTGCGCTATTTCCGAATATTTTCATCCCACTATATATGGAATCGTAAAATAAAATTTAGAGCCGATTCCTTCGGTAGAATTTACCCACATATCGCCGCCCATAAGTTGTACGAGATTTCGTGAAATGGTTAGTCCCAGTCCGCTTCCGCCATGATGACTTGCGCTGCCTTCGCTCTGCTTAAAACGCTCAAAGATTACGCTCTGTTGATTTGCAGGCAAACCTACGCCGGAATCTTCGACCACAAATTCCAAAAACTCGGGAGAAGAACGACGATAACTAAAACGAATGAAACCCTTGTCGGTAAACTTTGCCGCGTTGCCCAACAGATTGATTAGGACTTGACGCAGACGAAAAGAATCAGTCATAACAACACAATCGTCTATAAATTGACTGTCGTCAAGTATTAGCGAAATGTGTGACTTGTCTTTGGAAAGCAGTACAGAATGGAAAAATTGATGCATTTCGTGCATCAGTTCGTTGAGCCGCATACTGACAGGCACAATTCTCATCAGTTTGGCTTCTATTCGCGAAATATCGATTATATCGTCTATCAGTTGAGAAAGATGTTTGGCGCTACTGTTCATATCTGCAACTATTTCACGATATTCGGGCGACAGACTGTCTGCTTCTATGAATTGCAGCAATCCGACAATCGCATTTAGCGGAGTGCGTATCTCGTGCGACATGTTAGCCAAAAACGTCGATTTGAGATTATCGGCTTCTTCGGCTTTCTCTTTTGCTTTGACTAACTCTAATTCGGCAAGTTTCCGGTCATTGACGTCCAATTCAAGTTGAAGATGCACTATTTGCCCATCGACCCATTCTATTGCAACGTCGCTACATTCGTACCATTTATTGTCGAAATCGTTACGGTATTCCCATCGATAGACCCCGGCAGGCTTGTTTTTTTCATCAAAAATGTATTGACGCGGACAAAACGGGCATATTCCGGTCATGCCCGCGTGCATGGTCTGCCAGCAAATTTTTCCCTCTATATCATCGCCGAATGATTTTTTTGTTTTTTTGTTAGCGAAAAGGATGGTCGATTTGTTTAAGTCGTAAACCGTTATATTTGCGTCGATGCTGTTCAATACTGTCTTCATGCTTTGTTGCGACAAGTGCAGCGATGTTTCGGTATTTTTACGTTGAGCGGCAGTCGATATTATTTGCGACAGACTTTTCAGCAGTTCCACTTCCTTTTTGTTCCATTTACGCTCGAACACACATTCATCGAAACCGATAAATCCGTAATGCTCGCCGTATGAGGTCAGCGGCATTATTAAAAGCGATTTGATGTTTTGCTGCTCAAGCGATTTGATTATTTCTGTAGGAAAAGAACTGAAATCGGCAGTACAGATAAATTTGCCTGCATCGAATATTTCGAAAGCGTGTTTTACAGCCTCAAAGGGTCGGTTTTCCTGGCTTGGCTCTATGCCTTCCGAGCGCCACTCGTGAGTGCAAGCTATAAATTGTCCTTCAGCGCTTTTTTCGAACACGTACACACGGCTAACACCGGCATGTTTGCCTATTTCGGCAAGCGAAACGTCGATTGCCTGAGGCAAACTTTCTGCCGACTGTATGATTTGAAGTACGCGAATAATAATATCTTGACGGCGATTAAGTTCTAACAAATCCTTTTCTGCTTGGTCGCGCTGTAAGGCTGACGAAATGATTTGCGAAAGGCTCTTTATCAGGTCTATATCCTCGTCGCACCATTCCTTACAATACGTACACTCGTCGAAACCTATTAATCCGTAGTGTTCATCGCGAACTGTCAGCGGAAAAGCGATGAGAGATTTTATGGATTGCTTGCCGAGAAACTCTGCCATCTCCGGCTCAAATTCCTCCTGAACATTGTTGACGCGAACAAATTTGTAGTTTTCAAAATGCTCGAACCAACGTCCGGCAAATTCCATGGATATGTTCTTAAGGGTATCAATAACGGGCTCTATGCCTTCGTTGCACCACTCGTAGTTGCAGTTGAGGACGTTTTTTTCGTAGTCTTTTTCGAAAACATGAACACGACTAATATTTGTAAATCTGCCTGTTTCTATGATAGACTGCTCGATGGCTTTCGTAAGCTCTTTTTCCGTCCGCATGATTTGCAGAACATTGATAAGAACGTTTTTGCGACCATCGGCAATATTGTCAAAAGTCTGCAAGCGTTCCTGTAGAGCCTTTGTCAGAGCCTTTTCCCGCTCAAACTCCCCCGTCAAAATGCGGAGCTCGTCCTCTAATTGTGCGATTCGCGTATCTGAAATGCCCATATTTTTATTTTATATAAAAAAAACAAATATACATGAAAAAAATTTGAAAAACGAAATTTTAGAAAAAAAACTTTCCAAAAACGATGCAAAGATAAATCTTTTTTTTTATTTGCGAATAATTTCCTGTAAATAATTACTCTTTTTTTTATTTTTTTTTGAAAAATTGACATTTTTTTTTATTTTTCAAACCAAATGGCACTATTTTTGTGACTTCTTTTTATAAATCATCACCATGAAAAAATTCCTTATAATGACAAATATATTGCTTTTGACGGCAGTTACTGCCTCATCGCAGTCCCGCTTCAATTACGCCGAACAGTGGAGCGCCATCGACAGGCTCATGGAGGGCGTTCTGCCTCAATCTGCCATGCCTGAAATCGAAAAGGTGAGGCAGGCAGCCATCAAAGACAGGGAGTACGGGCATTTGATTAAGGCGGTGACCACGCGCAACACATGCCTGCAGATGACCGATGAGAACCCGCTCGTTGCTGTTATCAACGCTCTGAAAGACGACGCCGAAACATTGAGCGACGCCGAAATACCGGCAAAGTTGGTGATTTATTCGCTCACGGGCGATGCGTATCTGAACTTTTACAACCAGAACCGCTGGAGAATATACGAGCGGACGGCAGTTACAGCCGAAGCGGAAAGCGACGACATTGAAACATGGGACGCCGCCCGACTGATACGCGAAATAACGCATTACTACCGGCTGTCGCTCATGGACGCCGAACAGTCGCAGAAGACGCCCATCGACGGTTTCAAAGAGGCGCTCGAAGGCGACGAGGCAACAAGATATTTGCGCCCGACGCTGTATGACCTGCTGGCACACAGGGCAATAGATGCATGGATGAACGCCGATTTGAGGATAGCCGACTTTTCAGAGGCGCACGTCATTGACAACCCCGACGCTTTCGGCGATGCGCGGAGTTTCGTGAATATGAACATCGCTCAAACCGATACGCTCGCGCCAACGTATGTGATATTGAAGATTTTTCAGGACCTGACCGCGTTCCGATTGGCGCAGAACGACATAAATTCATTGACCGACGTAAACCTGAAAAGGCTTGGATATGTGAAAGAAAACGCTATTTTCGACGATATTGACACGCTCTACGAGGAAGCGATGAAAAGGCTGCTTGAAACGTGCGCCGGACAAAGAATATGGGCAAAAGCAGCATACACGTTAGCGCTTCACTACAAAAGAAAAGACGAAAATGAAACAGGACGCAATCATTATTTGGTGGAAGCGATGAATCTGGCTCGCGAAATAGAAAAAAACGCGCCGCTTGAGGACGACCGAAAATTGGCTGCCGAAATGATTAAAGAAATAACGCATCCGCACGCGGACGTTTCAATCGAAAGAAATCTGATACCGAATCAGCCGGCGTTGGCGTTGATGACATATAAAAACATGACAGCGGCGTATCTCAATGTTTACCGCTACAATCCCGACGATTTGGAAAGAAACATCAACACAACCGAGGAAATACAGCAATTTTTGGCGAAACAGGAAAAATCGGCTTCTTATACGCTACGATTGCCGTTGCAAACCGATTACCGCCAACATTCGTTTGAAACAAAAATTGACGCGCTGCCCGTCGGAAAGTATCTGTTTGTCATTTCCGACAAGCCGAATCCTGAAAAGGACGATATGATAATTCTGACATACAGTCCCGTACAGGTAACGGGCATCAAACTGCTGCAACGCAATCATGGCGACGGAAAAACGGAGGTTTACGTCGTTGACGCCGTTTCGGGAAAACCGTTGCAAAATGCGCAGGTAACGGTAATAGAGCAACTGTATAACAGCCGGCAAAGCAGATATACGCACACGACAAGAGAAACCGCGCGTACCGACGTCAATGGAACAGCCCTTTTGTCAAGTCCCACAAGCAACTGGAACAACAGACTTCGCGTTGTTTACGGCGGCGACGAACTGACCGAAGACATGTTGCGCGTTTGGGACAGAACTGCGCCGGAAAGAAATTATCCCCGCGCGGTATTTTTCACCGACCGCGCCATATATCGCCCCGGTCAAACGGTTTATTTCAAAGGCATTTTATATGAAAGCAACAACGACGGACACAACGCCATCAGAGCAAGAGCGAATACTGCCGTTCAATTTTTCGACGTCAACGGCAGGGAAATTGCCAAACAGGACTTCACAAGCAATGACTACGGCTCGTTCAGCGGCGTGTTCACCATTCCGCACGGTTTGCTCAACGGGTACATGTATATCAGAAACGAGCACGGAAGCGCGGGTTTTCGCGTGGAAGAATACAAGCGTCCCACGTTTGGGGTGAAGATGAATCCCGTTGAGGGCGACTTTGCGCTTGGCGACACGGTAACGATAACCGGCATTGCGGAAGCGCTGGCGGGCTATCCTGTGGACGGCGCAAGGGTAACGTTCAACGTCGAGCGGCGACGGCAGTTTCGTCCGTTGAGGAATTGGTGGATACACCCGCCGTCGCGCGGATACAACCGACAAATTGCTTCGGGAACGCTATATACCGACAACAGAGGCGAATTTACCATTCAATTTCACGCCGCAGGGGAAGACGTCAAACTGAACGACAACAGCATCTACCGTTATCATGTGACTGTGGATGTGACCGACATTAGCGGCGAAACGCAAAGCGGCGCACAGGATGTTAGCGTCAGTCGTTTGCCGTTGGCGCTCGATTTCCGTTTGCCGGAAAGGATTTTTGTGGACAACCGCCAAGCCGACAAATTGGAATATCCGCTGAAAGTGACCAACCTTAACGGAAATGACGTTGCAGCCGACGTGCAGGTGGAAGTCTGGGCGTTGAAAAGCCCTGAACGTCTGTATCGTAATCGCCTGTGGCAACAACCCGATACGTTTGTGATGCAGCGCGACGAATTTGCCGCGCTTTTCCCCAACGACCCGTATTTAGACGACGCTCGTCCGGAAAGTTGGGAAAAAACCGGACGTGTGGCTGCTTTTGGAATAAAAACTCCTGAAAATACGGGAATTGATTTGAACATCTTGCGTGATGCGCCTTCCGGATGGTATTTCATCAAATTGCAGGCTACGGGCGGACAACGGAACGCAACAATTTCCGATTCGACATTCATCCGTCTGCAACACGGCGACGCAGAAATCATGCACGCCAACGAGTGGCTGACGGTGGTAAAAGGCGGCGGCGAACCCGGCGAAACGGCTGTTTTCCGCGTTGCCGGCGTTAGCGATGCCTCATTGATTCGCTACGACGTACTTTTCAAAAACCGCGTGGTAGAGCGCAAATGGCTCACCATCGGGCGCGTACCGCAGGAAGTGCGTATTCCGATAACGGAAGAATATCGTGGCGGATTTGCCGCGACATTCGTCATGGTGGACAACAACCGCGAATATACCTCGATGCATCAAATCACTGTGCCATACTCAAATAAACAATTGGGTATTGCTTTTACGACGTTTCGCGACCGCCTGCTGCCCGGCGAACAGGAAAAATGGACGCTGACCGTCAAAAACAAAAATGGCGAAACGGAAACAGCCGAGATGGTGGCAACCTTGTTTGACGCTTCTTTGGAGCAGTTTGCGCAACACAGTTGGCATCAATATTTTTATTCCGCCCGTTATCTGGAATACGGATGGATTCAGCAGCGCGTTCCGTTGGCAAACCCGTTCAATATGATAAACAAGCGGTTTTATATACCCTCGTGGAATTACCGGATGGATTATGAACAGTTGAGGCAGGTAAACCGGACGGGCAACATGCGAATGAGAGCGACTGCCGTTTATGCCGTTGCGCAAAGCGAGCCGATGATGGCGATGGATATGGATATGAGCGAGGCTCCGCAAGCGGTTTCAGCCCGACGTGCAGAAACGAGCGTTGCCGGTAATTTTGCCGAAGCCGAAGCCGACGACGGCGCAATGGCAATGGGCGGAATGGGCGAAATGGGCGAAATGGGAATGTCTGAAATGGAAACAGCCGCCCACGCCGCTATTCCACTTCGCGCCAACTTTTCCGAAACCGCTTTCTTCTATCCCGAACTTCGCACCAACGAACAGGGCGAAATATTGATAGAATTTACCATTCCAGAAGCGCTGACGCGGTGGCAGATGCTTGGTTTTGCGCATACCAGAGATTTTAAGGTCGGGAATATTGAAAACAGTCTTATCACGCAGAAACAAGTGGCAATCAGCGCCAATCTTCCGCGCTTCTTCCGCGAGGGCGACACATTGGTACTTTCCGCAAAGGTCAACAATCTTACCGAAAACGCCCTGAACGGCAACGCTTTATTACGTCTTTACGACGCTTTCACCATGCAGCCGGTAGATGCGCAAATGCTGAAAACGTCTGGCGCACAGCCATTTGTTGTTGACGCCGGACAAAGCGCGGCAGTACAGTGGCGTTTGGCTGTTCCCGCCGGTTTGCAGGCGGTTACCTATCGCCTTACCGCGCAGGCAGGCAAGCACACCGACGGCGAGGAACGCAGCGTACCCGTATTGACCAACCGCGCATTAGTCACCGAAACGATGCCTTTCATGGTGCGCGGCAACGAGCGTAAAGATTTCCGCTTCGACCGACTTGCCGAATCCGCCGCCGCATCGAACACATTATCGCACCATAGCCTGACGCTGGAATATACCTCCAATCCCGCGTGGTATGCCGTTCAGGCGTTGCCCTATCTGATGGAATATCCTTATGAATGTTCCGAGCAGGTTTTTTCTCGCCTGTATGCCAATACATTAGCAAGCGCAATAGCCAACAGTTCGCCGAACATTAAGCGGATATTCGACCAGTGGAGCGCGTTGCCCGACAGCAGAGCATTACTGTCAAACCTCGAAAAAAATCAGGAATTGAAACAGGCATTGCTTGAGGAAACGCCATGGGTGGTGCAGGCAGGCAACGAAACGGAAGCGAAAAAGCGCGTCGGTTTGCTGTTCGACCTCAACCGCATGGCAAACGAGCAAAAAACGGCGATGGACAAGTTAAAAGCGATGCAGGGCGGCAATGGCGGATTTCCGTGGTTTGCAGGCATGCCCGAAAACCGTTTCATCACGCAGCATATCGTAACGGGCTTGGAATATTTGCGCAGATTGGGCGCGCTGCCGCGAAACGACGACGTGAACAACATGATTGAACGCGCCTTGGCATATTGCGACGCCCGAATCAGCGAAGACTACAGAAATGCCCAACGTAGAGACGGGGCGCGCCCCGTCTCTACCGAAATCAACAGCACGCAGATACATTATCTGTATGCCTGCAGTTTTTCGCGGCGCTATTCGGCAGACCTGAATGCGTTCAATTACTACATGCAGCAGGCGGAACATTCGTGGGCGCATTTCAATCTCTACGAGCAGGCGATGATTGCGCTTGTGATGCACCGCTACGGCAAGGCAAACGTGGCGCACAGCATCCTTCGCTCGCTAAAGGAACGCGCACAGACGAGCGATGAAATGGGCATGTGGTGGGTCGACAACCGCAGCGGCTACTTCTGGAACGAAGCGCCCATAGAAACGCAGGCGCTTCTCATCGAGGCGTTCAACGAAGCCGGAAGCGATACCCGCGCCGTAGAAGAAATGAGGATATGGCTCTTGCGCAACAAGCAAACCACCAACTGGAAAACCACCAAAGCCACCGTAAAAGCCATATACGCCCTGCTGGGCGACAACAGCGAACTGCTTGGCGACAACAGCAGTCCGCTGGATATTCGTCTCAACGGCAGACCGTTGAACAATGTGGTCAGAGAGCCGCTCCGTCCCGAAGCGGGAACGGGTTATGTGAAAACGTCGTGGAGCGGCGGCGATGTGAACAGCGCGTTTGCCCATCTGCGCGTTACCAATCCCAACGCGGGTATTGCATGGGGCGCGCTCTACTGGCAGTATTTCGAGGATATGGACAAAATAACCTCCGCCGAAACGAATCTGCAAATGACGCGGCAAATGTTCATCAAGCGCAACAGGGTTCTCGAACCCGTTACCGCCGCCAATCGCCCAAACGTGGGCGACATAGTGACCATCCGCCTGGAACTCCGCGCCGACCGCGATTATGAATACGTGCATCTGAAAGACGCGCGCGCAGCGGGCTTCGAGCCGGTGAACGCCCTGTCGGGCTATCGCTATCAGGGCGGATTAGGATACTACGAAAGCATCAAAGACGCATCGGTGAACTTCTTCATCGCATACCTGCATCGCGGAACATACGTATTCGAATACGACCTGCGCGTAGCCAATGCAGGGGATTTTTCGGGCGGAATGACTACGTTTCAATGTATGTATGCGCCGGAATTTAATGCGCATGGCGGGGGAGGGAGAGTGAGTGTGGGAGAGTGAGCGCCCTTCCTTAATCCCATTGTCTCTTCGCGAACCATCTGTCTATCAACGACATGTTCGCTGATACCAATACGTATCTTTCTGTAATACCGCCTCTTTTTCCGGTTCCCGATTCGCCGACGTTCACGGCTAAGTTTACGTATGAAATGGTGCGTAATTGATTTGTAAAAGGGAATCCTAATCCAAATGATATTGAAAAGTCATTCAATTGATGACCGTTCACTTTCAGATAAGAGCGGTTGTAGCAAGCTCCTATGCTATATCTGATTATCTGGAAATAATTTTCGAAACGATTTACGTTGGGCGTTATTTGTAGTCCGGCGCTGTAAATGTGGCTATCCGTATATGTTAATCCTTCGTATCTAACCAAATTGGTCGACCAGTTTGAAAATTGATAGTCGGCTGCAAAGAGCAATTCAGCATCTCTTTTATTTCGATTTACTGAAAACCCTGCTCCGTATGTTTGCGGCAGGCGTAAATTTAAGTCCGGCAAACGTTGGTCTTGTTCTACTGCTGTTGTGCTGTAAACCACTTTCGACCGATGTATATCAATTTTAGCTTCGTTCACATATATACCGCCCACAGTGATATTAGTGTGATTACCAAAAAGATGAGAGTATTGCAAGCCGAAATCAAAATGTATTTTGCTGATATTATGCGTTGTTCTTACTGAATAAACGTCAGTGTCTATATTATGAGCAACATTTCCAAATAAGTATGATGATGTTAGCCCCAAAGATAAGCCGGGTAATATTTCGTAGGCATTTGCCCAATAAAAATTATTTAAACCTCCGGAACCTGTAAAAAAAACGTTATCATAATTATTTTCAGAGCCTTCAACGTATTGCTGGTCTTTAATATTATATCCTACGCTGCTGAACGGTTTAAGCCCTACGCTGCTTGTCCATCTTTTAGATATTCTCAGTCCGGCAGCAAGGCTTTTGAAATTGAAATTATTTGTTCTTGCTGAATTTTCCTTTGTTGAAAATTCGGAGAATTTAATAGCTGCCGCCACGTCAAATACAAAACGTAAAGTATCTATCGTTGTTAAAGCGGCAGGATTTCGGCGGTTCAGAAAATTTTCAGATTGAACGCCTATACCAACATTTCCCATTCCGGCAGTACTACCGAAATCGCGAAACTCTATCTCTCCTATCTCGAAAATTGAAAAAGGAGAATTAGTATTATTTTGTGCTTGTAAATCTGGAATTATAAGCAATACAAATAACAGGAAAAGAAAAAATGTATTTTTTGTTGATGATTTTTGTTCAATCATTGTATATCGTATATTTTATTTCTATTTTTATTCTGTTTTCTCTACTTTGATTTTCGCTCCTGAACCAAAAATTTTGGTCGCCAAAAACAAGGCGTTGAATGGTATTTTCACGCGTATCATTTGGAACGAGCAAACTTAATGCCCATTTTTCATGCCCTGTGCGTCCTAACTGATTAGATATGAAGCCGGTAACGTCGAATCTATATTGTGGGAAGTTGGGGCTTTCGATACGGTGATAATTTTCCGGTAAATTTCCAAACTGTGCTCCCGGATTGCTGCCGCCTGTTGTTAAAGCGCTGCCAATAGGCGAATTGCTTGTCGGGTCGAATTGGAACAGGTTTAGCCTTGGCGGCAACGGTATAGTGTCAAAAGAGCGATGCACGGGACGTATGTACAGTATAGCGCTTTGTATTTTAACTATTTGCCCTAACAATAATAGTTCGTTCAAATACGGAAATTCTAAACGGGCGAAAATAGGCGAGTTGCCGGCTGTAACGATTCCCATGTTATCTGTAAGCGACGTGGGCGCCGGAGCGCTTTTGGTGTCGAAAGGAGCAGGTATATCCGTCAATTTTGCCATGTCGTGTGTCATACTATAAAAGCTGTTAAACTGATTTGCAGAGAAGGTCATCGTTCTTTCTTGCCGTGAAGTAGAACTTACATGATAATATATGCGAACCATGCAAGCAGTATCGTTCACAAAAAATCCGAAAACACAATCGCTATCGGCGCCTGCCTCGATAGCAAGCCCCGAAAAAGTATTCCGAAAATTTATCGCCCTATAATCTTCTTCGTCTCGCACAATACCCAAAAATAACTCTTCGCCGAGATGCCTGGGCAATTTAATTTCAATTTCATTGTTTACTATGTCCTTTACTCCTATTTTGAACGGTATATCAGGTGGGACAAGTTCATCAAGCCAGTCGTCCGGTATTTTTGTTGATGAATACAAATTACCATCGTCCTCTCTTTCAATCGGTTTCATAATGCGCGATATCCTGAAAAACGCATGTATGGTCGTATCGCCGAAATAATTGCCGTTAGGGCGCAATATTAAAGTAACAGAATCGAATACTGCCGCTCTGTCGCTTTCGGCGTCGAACGTTCGGTTAAATTCTATGTAAGACTTAGCCTTAACCGTACCCGTATGCGGGTCGGTGTAGGCGCCCATATAGCCAATCCCCCTGCCGACTGTTGTCACAGAATCGGCGGCTACAAGACTGGAAACTTTGATGGTAACCGTGTCAATAATCGCTGACGTTATTGGCGAACTTACCAAATTCTTTCCGAGTTCAAAATCTTCGCTGTTACACGAACTAAATATCAAAATGCCCGCAAAGGCATACTTTAAAACATGTTTTATCATCAAGAGCTAAAATATATTTCATTTAAACTAAACGAATATTATGACAATTTATTTTCTAAACCATCGAAAAAAAACGGCACAAAATTAATAATAATTTTCAAACTAAAAAAATTGCAGGAAAGAAAAAGCAATATATTCGCAATTTTTTTTTTTATTTCAAATAATTTTGTATTTTTGCGTTTTAATAAATATAATCGACCATGAAAAAAAGTACTAAGTTTTTCACATTAGGCGCTGTTGTTAGCACGGTTTGTTTTTCTCCGAAGTCGCTTGCGTCCGACGATTCGAAGATGAACGTTTTGTTTCTTATTTCAGACGATATGCGTACCGACTTGAATGTGTACGGCAATGAAATAGTAAAGTCTCCGAACCTTGACCGGCTTGCTAATGAGGGGGTGCGTTTCGAGCGTGCATATTGCCAGTATCCTTTAAGTTGTCCTTCGCGCTCGTCGCTACTTTCCGGCATGCGCCCCACTACAAGCGGACTGTATTCGAACGGAGAGTGGTTTGGCGCCAGCTATCCCGATTTGGCAAGCCTGCCAAAATTTTTTCGTCAAAATGGATACTCTACCCTGCGCTCAGGTAAGGTATTCCATGGTGGCATTGACGATACCGACGCCTGGACGGAAGGCGGAGAAGAACGTCGAAGTAACTCCCCGATAAACACTGCGCCGCCTTCGTTTGTTTCGCAAGAAGATTATTATGCTCACATTCAAAGGTTAACCCGCGTCGACATAATGCAGGCTCCTAATTCTGACCGATGGGAAGCCGTAGAAGGCGAGGCGGCAAGCCAACTTGGCGACACCAGAGTGGGCGACAGGGCTATAGAATACATCAGGCGCTGCAAGGAAACAGGAGAACGGTTCTTCATTGCTTGCGGTTTTTCAAAACCCCACACGCCTTTTGTTGCGCCAAAAGAATTTTTTGACCTCTATTCGCTCGACCAAATAACGCTTCCACCTGATTTTGCATCGTTGCCGATGATTCCACTTGGTTTTCCCGCCGGCTCTATTAGACCAAATACTGCCGATTTATTTGTCAGCCGCTCTGCATCGACAGAAGAAGCCCGCGAAATGACATTAGCATATCTGGCATGTATCAGCTATGTAGACTGGAATGTAGGAAGGGTAATTGCCGAACTCGAAAAGCAGGGACTTCGTGAAAATACGATTATTGTTTTTTGGAGCGACCACGGATTCCAACTCGGAGAAAAAGGAAAATGGTCGAAAGCAGGCTCATTGTGGGAACAAGGTGCGCGCGTTCCTTTCATAATACACGACCCGAGAGCAAAAGGTAATGGAACAAGCTCGCCGAGGATAGTAGAACTATTAGACATATATCCCACATTGGCTGAGCTTTGCGGACTGCCGGCGCCGGCGCATCTTGACGGAGTTAGCCTTGCCCCACTGCTGGAAAATCCCCTCAAAGAATGGAACCGACCGGCATATACAGTGTGGAACGAACACGGAAAAGGAGTCACCGGTATAGCAGTGCGCACAGAACGCTGGCGTTATGCCGAATTTTTCGGAGCAGGTGCAGGAGCTTATCTTACAGACCCGATAAATGACCCGCACGAATTGAAAAACCTTATTAACGACCCGCAATATAAAGATGTGGTGGAAGAATTGCACAGGTTGGCAACAGAACAGGTTGCCGGCAAAACAGAACTTTCAGCCCCTTAAAAAAATCATCTTGAATAGATTATTTATAAAAATTTTCATTTTTGCAGGTTTTTTTGCGTTTTTTTGCGATAGCGCGACATATTCCCAGACGGTTTCTTCAAGTTCAAAATCCGCTATCAGAGCATACAACGCGGGATATGCAAAATTCGAGCGGGGGCTTTTCAAGGATGCTATCGCCGAACTGAATAAGGCAATCAGGCGAGATGCTACTTTTATTGAAGCGCACATGATGCTTGCCGAGTGTAGGCTCGAAACCAACGAGCCTCAATTAGCAAGGGCGTCATTCCTGCGATGCTTGGAAATAAATCCCGATTTTTTCCCGCCGGTGTACTATACGCTTGCCGAATTGGCTTTCGATGAAGAAATGTATGAGGAGGCTAATCAATATCTCGAAAAATTTATGAGGTACAGCAGACAAGCCCCCGCATTAGTTGCAAAATCGGAAAAATTGAAGCAAAACAGCCAATTTGCAGCCCAAGCAGTGAGAAATCCGGTTCCTTTCCACCCGAAAAATATCGGACTTGATTTTGAGTATGACCAATATTGGCCCAACCTTTCGGTTGATGAGCAAACCCTGGTTTTTACCGGGCTTATACCAAGAAACCCCAATAATCCTGTAGTAATAGGCAACCGGCAAGAAGATTTTTTTATATCTAATTTTCACGACGGGGCATGGACAACGCCCGAAAATCTTGGTCCGCCGCTTAACACATCAGAGAACGAGGGCGCGCAGACCATCTCTGCCGACGTTACAAAGATGTTCTTCACCGCGTGCAACCGCCCCGACGGTAGAGGCAGTTGCGACATATACTACAGCGAACGGCTTCCTAACGGTTTTTGGACGCGCCCGCGCAATCTGGGAGCGCCCGTAAATAGCTCTGCATGGGAAAGCCAGCCATCAATATCGGCTGATGGACGCACTCTATATTTTGCAAGTAATAGAAGCGGTGGAAAAGGAAAGATGGATATATGGAAATCGACGCTCGACAATAGCGGCAATTGGAGCGAACCGGTAAACCTCGAAGAAATAAATACTGCCGACGACGACTCATCACCGTTCATACACCCCGACGGACAAACGCTTTACTTTGCCTCCGACGGCTTGCCCGGCATGGGAGGAAAAGACCTTTTTGTTACGCGAAAAGATTCCGACGGACGCTGGTCAACGCCCAAAAACCTCGGATATCCTATAAATACTAAGCACAGAGAAGAAGGTATGATTGTGAACGCAAAAGGAGACATGGCATATTATTCTTCAGATAGAGACGGGAACGTTCGCAATATTTTTACATTCGAGTTGTACCCTGCCGCGCGCCCAATTCCAGTGTCGTACATGAAGGGAGCAATATACGATTCGCAATTTTACAGACCGCTCAGGGCGCATTTTGAACTTATTGACCTGGCTACTGCCGAAAGAGTGGTAGAAGCATTCTCCGACAGCATAAGAGGCGAATTTTTGATATGTATACCTTCGGGAAAAGATTACGCACTGAATATCAAACGAACAGGATATCTGTTTTATTCAGAAAATTTTACGATGCTCGACGGTACATATAGAGAGCCTTTTTTGAAAGATATTCCGCTGAAAAGGATTCGCGCGGGAGAAAAGGTAATACTGAAAAATATATTTTTCGATTTCGATTCAGCCAATCTGCTTGATGAATCGAAAGCCGAACTGCAACAATTGGTAAGATTCCTTAACGAAAATCCCAGCGTGAAGATAAGCATCACCGGACATACAGATAATGTTGGTACAGAGGCGTATAACCTCAACTTGTCTAATGACAGAGCGCGTTCTGTAGTCGATTACCTGATAAACGACGGCATTGCATCAACTCGCGTAAGTTACAAAGGCTTTGGCGCTTCCGAACCTATTGCCGACAACGATACCGAAGAGGGACGAGCTCAGAATCGCCGCACTGAATTAGTGATTGTGGAATAACAAAACCGTTAGAAAGAAAAACTCAACCCTCCGTTAAAGTATGCAATATTATAGCCTATTTCGGTAAATACCGAAAGAGCGTGCGAAAATGAATATCGACATCCTACTGTGGTGCCAAAGAAAGGCAAGTTTTCATCTTTATAATACTTTGAATATGACATAATGTTAACGCCCAGCATGACCGTTGCATATACTTCAAATGTACGGTTTATGGGGTATCTATAAGTAGCTCGCGAGGAAACTAAGAAAGAATTAACTCGGTATTCTTCTCTATAACTATAATTTTTTCCCCATGTTTGGATTCCAACCATACCGCCGATAGTAAAAATACCGGGTTCCAATGCATCAATCAAACCAAAGTCATAACTAACATTAGCGCCAAAGCCGGGCACAAAGCCAAAACCCACATTAAGCAGTCCACTGCCTTTTGACATTTCCTGCGCGCATACATCATTGATACTGAATGTACTGAATGTGAAAAATACTGCCAAAACTATAAAAAACCTTTTCATTTTTGTTTCTATTTAATTATCAAAATTACGAAATTTTTAAAAGAACAAAGGTAAACAATTTTTGTTATTTCCAAGCAAAAAAAGAGAAAAAAAATTCAACCTGATTTACTGACAAAACTAATTAGGGGTGTGAGCGGTACTACGCACGTTTGAACTCCTATATTTGCGCCAAATGACATTTTAAAAAATGTTATCAAAAAGATGTTAATAATTTGTAATA
>Ga0099364_10003535_pt1 | contig 24192 bp, 29 predicted proteins | sample TergutTh196P3_FD_73070 | JGI IMG/M metagenome (GOLD analysis project Ga0099364, IMG submission 73070) | Microcerotermes parvus P3 segment gut microbial communities from Pointe-Noire, Republic of the Congo - Th196 P3 | ecosystem: Host-associated > Arthropoda: Insects > Digestive system > Gut ...
CGGGAATCATATCAACGGCATTGAGAGCTTCTGGGGTTACGCCAAGCACCGGCTTGTCAAATTCAACGGTATACCAAAGGAATTCTTCGAGATTTACTTGAAAGAGACTGAGTTCAGATTCAATAACAGGGGCTGTGATCTGTATCAAGTTTTGCTCAAAATCTTCCGCGAGAAGCCGCTGTCCTAGTCAAGCCCCTTAACAATTAACAATTAACAATGATGGACGGATTGTGTAGGGCGCGATGTCCTCATCGCGCCGTGTGTAAAGGAAAATACTCTGTCGCCTGTGGGGGTGCGGCGGGACGCCGGGGGCGTCGTCCCCTACACGACGTTTTGTACGGAAGAAAAATAAGTCGGCGTGGCAATTAGCAGTGGACAGGGTTCGAATATTGTGATATAATAGTGTTTGGAGGTGTTCGATGATGGATGAGACTCGTAAATTTCAGACTGTTGACGCCCGCACAGTGGAGATGAAGGCCGCGCTGCTGCGCGTCTATCACGCGCTGCGCGAGAAGGGTTACAGGCCCATCGACCAGATGGTGGGCTATCTGTTATCGGAGGACCCGACGTATATAACGAGCCATATGGGGGCGCGGGCGACCATGTGCAAAATCGACCGTGACGAGCTTATGCAGTCGCTTTTGGAAGAGTATTTGGCGATTAACAATTAGCAATTTTCAATTAAGCGACGCGCCGTCCCTGTTTAGGGGGCGGCGCGTTTACAGGGATTCAATTGTTTGGATTATTTCGGCTTTTGTGTAGAGGGCGTTTATTACCGGCAGGAGGGCGTTAATTGACAGGTGGCGCGGTAAATTCAGCGCAGATAGTAGTTTTTCCCGTTTATGAGAAGAATTGACGCCGCCGGAGAGGCCCAACTCGTACAGGTCGGGTTTGGTGAGCGGGGGTTCCGGCCCAGAACCGCCGGACAGTGTCGCGTTTGCCTGTTTAAGGCAGCGCTCCAGAACCTCGCGGGACATGCCCTCGACGCCCAGAGTGCCGGCTTTGGAGGGGGCGGCTTTGCGGCGTTCTTTGCCGTATATTTCGGGGATGTAGGCGTGTTTGACGTTTTGGGGCGGCAGCATACCTTTGAGCCTGTTGCGGATGAGGAAGCCCGCGCCGTCGCTGTCGGTGAGGATTATGACGCCGCGTTTTTCGGCGAGGCGCTTTATAACGGCACGTTTTTCGGCGTCGTTGAACACGCCGAAGCCGTCGGTGGTGAGTATGACGGCGTCCGCCAGCTGGGCGAGGCGGGCTTTGTCATATTTGCCCTCGACGATGAGGACCTCTTTTATGGTCAGGCGCTCCCCCGCGGGCTTTTGACCGCTCATGAGAGGGACATTTCGGCGATGAGCCGTTCGAGCGTGAGGGTTTTGTCGTAGCCGAGCTTCAGGTCGCTGTCGGCGCGGCAGCACGCCATGACGGCGCGGCGGCAGCGCTCGAGGCTGAAGTGTTTTGCGGCGCGGATCAGCTTTTCGGCGGGGTACGGATGGTGGTAATTCATGCCGCGCATGACAAGGTCACGTCCTTTACCCGCGTCCAGCGCAAGGCGCGCGAGGTAGAGTCCCCTCGCCTGTTTTCCGATGGCGCCGGTCAGCATGACCGGCTCTTCGCGCATGTCGATCAGCGTGTTCAGGAGGTCGAAAGCCTTGCCGTACTCCCCCGCGGCTATGGCGTCGGAGAGGTCGAACACGGCGGCCTCGATTGTGGGCGTTCCGACGGCGTCTATGTGGCGTTTTATTATCTCGGGGACGGTCGAGTAGGCGGCGATTTTTTCCATTTCCTGGATGAGAGAGGTCATATCACGCCCGCAGAGGAAGATTAAATATTGTGATGTATCGGTGTCAATTTGCTTGCCATATGACGAAAAACGTCGTTTTATCCAAGGAATAAGGTCTTTTTCGGTTTGCGATTTGAACTCGATTATTGTAGCGAACGCCGCGACGCTTTTGTACAGCTTTGTGCGGGCGTCGGGCTTATAGGCGACGGTTTCAAAGACGAAAATAACGGTCGTGTCCTGCCACCGCTCTTTGAAAACAGGTTCGAACTCGTCCTTCTGTTTGAACACATCGACATCACGGACGATTATAAGGCGGCGCTCGGACATGAACGGGGCGGCGTTGAGCGCCTCGGTGAAAACGTCGGCGGAAAAGCCGCGTTTTTCGAGGACGGTGAGGTTGAACGCCTCTGTTCCGGGAGGGATGAGCAGCTCCTTTATCTTGCTGACGTAGTGTTCGCGCAGATATGCCTCGGCGCCGTGAAAGATATAGAGCGGCGCGGGGCTGCTTGCTTTCAGGTGTTTTTTCAGCTCGTCCATATTATTCGGGACGTCGAGGACGCCGTCCCCTACCCTCCTTTAACGGTGATTGTCAGGGTTTGGTTCATTGTGCCGTATATGGTTACGCCGTGGGCCTCAAGCCTGTCGAGCGTCTCGGACGCGGGGTGGCCGTAGCGGTTATACGCGGCGGCGGAGATTATCGCGGCCTGCGGGCGTGTGTAATGCAGCAGTGTTTCGCATGTGGAGAATCGGGAGCCGTGGTGACCGGGCACCAGCACGTCCAGCGTGGGAATCGGGGCCAGCCGCAGGAGCTTGCGCTCGCCGAAGGCGTCCAGGTCGCCGGTGGTGAGCATTGTGAAGCCGTTGTAGTCGGCCAGCACGGACAGGCAGCGTTCGTTTACGTCGCCGCCGTCGCGCGGGACGAAGAGGTCGAGGTAGCAGTCCCCCATTTTGACGGTCATGTCGTCCGAGATGGCTATGACCTCGGCTCCGGCGCGGGCCGCGGCCGCTTCCAGCGCGGAACGGGCGGCGGCTGTGTCCTCGCCGCGGTCGTCGGAGAATATCAGATAGTGTACCTTTACGCGCTCGAGCAGGGTTGCGACGCCGTTAATATGGTCGTCGTGGAAATGCGAGAGGATTACGGCGTCGATGGCCGAGGCGCCTTGGGAGAGTATGGCCGGAGCCAGCGTGTAATCGACGTGGCTGCCGCCGCAGTCGAGCAGCACCGCGCGGCCCTTTGTGCTGAGCATAATGCTCTGGCCCTGTCCGACGTCAACGGCGGTCACGCGCATGGTATCGGATTTGTCGTAATGGAGCGAAGTGCCGAGGATGACGGCGCATATGGAGCAGACCGCCGCGCAGGCAGGCACGGTAAAGCGCCGCGCGCCGCGCCGCCACGCGATGTAACAGAGCAGCAGCAGGGCGTATTGGAACACCAGCAGCGCCACGGTCAGAAAATTGTTTGTATAGATAGCCGCGAACGGTAGCCGGGCGGTTGTGGTTATGAAACGGCTGAGGCTGTCGAAACCCCAGCCCAGACACAACGCGGCGATTTTGGCGAGAGGCATGAATATGAGGGAAACGCCCAGCGTAAGGATGGTTCCGATGAACAGGACTGAGATTACCGGCAGCGCCAGCAGGTTGGTCAGCGGCGAGATGAGGGATACGACGCCGAAAACGTATGCGACAAGGGGTATCGTGAAGATCAGCGCGGCGGCGGTGACGGACAGGGATTTAAGCGGGCCGCGCAGAAAACGCGGCTTCAGCTTAGGCAGGAACGCCCTGTTCCAGCGCGCGGCGAAGGTTATGATGCCGAACGTCGAGAGGAACGAGAGCCATGTGCCGACCGCGAAGAGGGCGTAAGGGTCGGCCGCCGCTATGACGGCGAGGGCGGCGGCGAGCGCCGCGCGGGAGTCGTAATCGCGTTTTATCAGCAGTGCCGTAAGCACAAGGATATTCATGACGCAGGCGCGTATGGCGGAGGCGGGGAAGCCGACGACGGCCGTGAACAGTATTATGACGGGGATCGTGAACGGCGCGGCGCGGCGTATGCCGCCGAAAAACCAGCCGAACAGGCCGACGATAAATGAGATGTGCAGGCCGGAGATGGCGACGGTGTGGGAGAGCCCCGTCACCGACAGCGCGGAGGTGAACGCCGCGGAGAAGCCGGAGCGGTCGCCCGTTAGCAGCGCGGCCGCGAACGGGGCGGCGCGTTCGCCGAACAGGGCGTATATACGCGCGCGCATGGCGTTTCGGATAACCGCGGGGTACATCAGAAGCGGTACGCGGGCGGCGTGGGTTACGGTCAGCCCGCGGGCCTGCGAGGCGTCGAGCGTGAAATTGCGGTTGTTTGACGTGTTCAGCATGAGATGGGCGGTGATCGCGTCGCCGGGGCGGACGTCGGGCATATCGGGGACGTACAGCGCGATGTCCACGCCGAACGCCTTTGCCGGCACAAGATAGCCGTAGCGGCTTTCACGGGGATAGTCGGCGGCTGTCAGACGCACCTCGCCGCGCTGTCCCGCGCGGTCAAGCGCGGGCTTTATGACAAAATGGTGGCGCAACACCATATGCGCCGCCGCGAAAACTACGGCGGCGGAGAGCAGCACGAGCATCGAGAGATGCGTGCTTTTCAGTTTTGTCATCCCAACGAGCGCGAAAGCTCGCGGCCGCCGATGATGTGGAAATGCAGGTGGAACACCGTCTGGCCGGCCGTTTCGCCGCAGTTGGACACGACGCGGAAGCCGTTGCCGACGCCCTCGGCACGGGCGATGTCCGCGATTTTAGCGAAGATTTTGCCGATCAGCTCGCCGTCGGAGTGGGTTATTTCAGCCGCCGACGCGATGTGGCGCTTTGGGATGACAAGGATATGCGTCGGCGCGACGGGCGAGATGTCGCGGAACGCGAGGATGTCGGAATCCTCATAGACCTTGTTTGACGGGATCTCGCCGCTGATGATTTTGCAGAATACGCAGTCCATGTTTTTTTACCTCTTTGAGCGTTTTTTTAATTGAAAAGCCATAAAGGCGATCAGCAGCAGGTTCATTGCCAACACCGCGATACTGCCCTCAAGCCGGAATGACCCGCCTGAAATCAAAGCGTTTCCCGATAAGCTGCCGTTCCAGATATTCGGGTAATCGTCGGCCATTGACACAACGCCGAAGACAAGGCGCCCCGCGCCGTTCCAAACGAAATGCGCCGTGATGGGAGCCAGAAGGCTTTTTGTATATATCAGCAGCAGGGACACGAATATGCTCATCGTGACGACATTCAAGACGGCGACAACGCCCGCTTCAAAAGCGCCTCCGTGCATTGCCGTGAACAGGACGGTGGTAATTATCACCGCGGCGGCGGTATTATATTTTGCCCTTAACAGCGAAAACAAATATCCGCGGACGAGATAATTCTGCATGACCACATTGAGAAATACCGCGGCGAACCATACCGGAAGATTGTCCACGCTGTTTTTGCCGCCGAAAGCAAACACGCCGGTGATATAAAGAAATAACACAGTTACGCCAAGCCATACACAACCCAGCGCCAAACCAGCGGTCACATTTTTAACGGGGCTTTTGAAAAGCGGGACCTTGATTTTGTTTTTTTCCACCGCCCATACAAATATGCCGGTCGCCAGAAGTATGCCGAATAAGGGTACAGCCTCCCACCAAAGCCTGAGATACGCGGCGTTTCCGTTCAGGAAAGCCGGTTTTTCAACCGACGGGATCGCAAGAACCGCAATGGCCAATCCCCAAAGAATAAAGAAACCGACTGCCTTTCCCGCAATGACAAAATGTTTTTTCAATAACCCCGCCTCCCCTATTACGCGCCGAAGTCTCTACAACATTGTCTTCAACGCGTCGTCGAGCTTTGACGGGTCGCCGCCGCCGCCCATGGCGCTGTCGGGGCGTCCGCCGCCGCCGCCGCCGGTGACGGCGCAGATTTTTTTAACGATGTCCCCTGCTTTTACGCCGTTTGCGACGGCGTTTTTGCCGCAGACCGCCGTGACGGTGAGCCGGTCGTCCAGCGTTGACGCGACGACCGCGACGATGTTCGGGTCTTTGTCGCGCAGATAGTCCCCTATCGCGCGCATGTCCTCGCTGTTCCAAACGCCGCTTTTCAGCGTGACATAGCGCAGGCCGTTTATGCTTTGGGCCGACGCGAAGCCGCGCTCGGCGTCGGCGCGCAGGCCGCCCGTTTTGAAGGATTCGGCTGATTTTCTGAGGGTTTTGATTAGGCTCAGCTGCTGCTCTATCTTGGCGCCCAAGCTCTCGGGAGGCGTTTTTAGGATAGCCGACAGCTCGCTTACGGTTCTGTTCAGGTTATTGTATTCGCGCAGGACCAGCGGGCCGGTCTGCGCCTCGATCCGGCGGACGCCGGAGGCGATGGAGACGTCGCCGCGCATGATGAACGCGCCGATCTCGGCCGTGCTGCGGACATGGGTGCCGCCGCATAGCTCGGCGGAGATGCCGTCCATCTCGACGACGCGGACGATATTGCCGTATTTTTCGCCGAACAGCGCCATCGCGCCTTTTTTGCGCGCGTCGTCCATCGGCATTTCGGAGGCGGCGACGCTCGCGCCCCTGTAGATGTATTCAATGACGCGCTCGCGCACCTCGGACAGCTCGGCGTCGGTCAGGTGGGTGAAGTGGGTGAAGTCGAAGCGCAGCCTGTCCGGCTCGACCAGCGAGCCCGCCTGTTCGGCGTGCGTGCCCAGCACCTCGCGCAGGGCTTTGTGCAACAGGTGTGTGGTGCTGTGGGCGCGCCGTATGGCGGCGCGGCGCTCGGCGTCGAACTTGGCCGACACGGTCATGCCGGCGTTCAGCTCGCCGCTTACCAGCTCGCCGATATGCAGGAATTTGCCGTCCTTGGTCTTTTGGACGCCGGACACCATAAACACGCCGGAGTCGTTTTCTATAACGCCGGTGTCGGCGGTCTGGCCGCCGCTCTCGGCATAAAAAGGCGTGACGTCGAGCAGCACGGCGGTCTTGTCCTCGCCGGCGTCCAGGACGGCCAGCACGGCCGCCGTTTCAGACGGCGAGGTATATCCGGTAAAAACCGTTTCGTCGCCGGGCAGGTCAAGCTCTTCGCCGCCGCTGCCCCATCCGCCGATGTCGCCGCGGGCGGCTCTGGCCCGCTCGCGCTGGGATTGCATGGCCGCGTCGAAAGCGGCGCGGTCGAGCGTCAGGTTTTGTTCCTCAAGCAGCTCCAGCGTCAGCTCGATCGGGAAGCCGTAGGTGTCATAGAGCCTGAAAGCGTCGGCGCCCGGAAAAACGGACTGTCCGGCGGCTTTCAGCCTGTCCGTCATTTCGACGCAGAGCGACAGCCCGGCGTTGACGGTGGCCTCAAAGCGCTCCTCCTCCAGCCTGATGATTTTACAGATATGCCCCTGCTTTTCAATCAGCTCGGGATACGCCGCGCCGCTCTCCCTGACGACGGTTTCGGCGATCTCGCACAGGAAAGGCCGCGTGATGCCCAGCAGCTTGCCGTGGCGGGCGGCGCGGCGCAGCAGGCGGCGCAGCACATAGCCGCGGCCCTCGTTTGACGGCAATACCCCGTCGCAGATCAGCATGACGGTTGAGCGGATGTGGTCGGTTATGATACGCAGCGACACGTCGCCGCGCTCGGACGCGCCGTGCTTTATGCCCGCAAGGTCTTCGGCGTGGCGCATGATCTCGCGCATAGTGTCGATCCCGAACACGCTGTCCGTGCCCTGCACGACGCAGGCAAGGCGTTCCAGCCCGCCGCCGAAGTCTATGTTTTTCTTTGCCAGCGGGGTATAGTTGCCGGCGCCGTCGTTATTGAACTGCGTAAAGACGTTGTTGCCGATTTCCACGAACCGATCGCAGTCGCAGCCGGGGGCGCAATCGGGGCTGCCGCAGCCGTTTTCGGAGCCGCGGTCGTAATAGACCTCGGAGCAGGGACCGCACGGGCCGGAGCCGACGTCCCAGAAATTATCGCCCTTGCCCAGCCTGATCATGCGCTTCAGCGGGATACCGACCTCGTTTACCCAGATGTCCCACGCCTCGTCGTCCTCGAGATAGACCGAGCAGTACAGCAGCTCGGGATCAATGCCCATGACCTCCGTGTAAAACTCCCAGGTCCAGGCGAGGGCTTTGCTTTTGAAATAATCGCCGAACGAGAAGTGGCCCAGCATTTCAAAGAACGTGCAGTGGCGGCTGGTTCTGCCGACTTGCTCGATGTCGATGACGCGCACGCATTTCTGACAGGTCGTGACGCGCGGGTGCGGAGGCGTCTGCTCGCCCGAAAAGTATGGCTTCATGGGCGCCATGCCGGAGTTTATAAGCAGCAGGGAGTTGTCGCCCTGAGGGACCAGCGGAAAACTCGGCAGCCGCAGATGGTCTTTACTCTCGAAGAAGCTGAGGTATTTTTCACGTATTTCGTTTACGCCTGGCTTTTGCATATCGTGTCTACTCCTTAACAGTGATTTGTTCTAGTTGTTTAGTTAATACGGGCACTTGATTTTTAGCTATATCCCAAATAAGCGAGTGGTTTATATCCTCATAGTCATGCACCAGTCTGTGCCGCAGGCCGGAAACGCCTTTCCAGTCGATTTGCGGATTGCCGGATTTCAACTCTTCTCCGGCGACATATGCCAGCTCGCCGATTTGTATTAAACTCAGCGTAACCGCGCGGAAGGTTTTCAGGTCGTTAACAAAGGAAGCCATATCATGACCGTGTATGAAGTCAGTAACTTCGCGGCAATACTGCGTCATTTTCCTCAGTATAACCGTGCCGCTCCTTTTCATAGAGCAAAACCCCTTTCCCTGTAATCTCCCTCATCATGCCGCTGTCGGGCTTGATCTCACGAATATCGAAGAGGTCAACTTTTTTGTGCAGGACCTCCCTCAACTCCTCCGACACTCTGCAAACCCTTAAATAAGGCATTTTTCCGTCCGTATCCATGACGATGTCGATGTCGCTTTTCGGATCGGGATTACCGGCGGCGTATGAACCGAACAGGTATGCCCGTCTGACACCGTTGTTTATGAACACGTTTTCCGTGATTTTGGCGATTTCATCAATTTTATAGATATATCCTTCCATAATCAGCCTCCGAGGGTTTCGTAGAAAGCGCGGTTATCGTTGACGACGCGGTCGTGTTCGGCCTTAGTCCTTGAGAATTTATGCGTATAGTCGTCGGTCAGCGCGTAGAAGTAATAGCTCGTGCTTTCGGGATAGAGCGCGGCGCGGATGGATTCCAGCCCGGGCGCCGAGATGGGGCCGGGCGGCAGGCCGTCGTACAAATAGGTGTTGTACGGGTCGTCGATCTCCAAATCCTCGTACAGAAGGCGCGGCTTGGGCTCGGGCAGGATATACTGGACGGTGGCGTCTATTTGCAGCTTGTCGAAGTTTGAGCTGTTCAGCCGGTTGTGGATGACGGACGCTACCAGCGGGCGCTCGTCGTCGTTGGCAGCCTCCTTCTCGATAAGCGACGCTATGGTGACGATCTCCGAGATCGTCATCTCCAGCTCCCGCGCGCGTTCGCGGTATTCGGGGTTGAATTTGCGGTTGAAGTTGGAGAGCATTTTATTTAGCACCGAAACGGGATTATCGCCGACATAGAAGTCATAGGTGTCGGGGAACAGGAAGCCCTCGAGCCGGTTCTCTATAAACGGTATCGTGCTGAGGAACGAGTATTCGTATTTGTAGTTGTGCGCGGTCTGGCGCAGATCCTCCTCGCTGGCGACGCCGTTTTCGGCGAGCAGGGCGATTATCTGGTTCAGCGTCAGGCCCTCGGGGATTGCTATACGGATCTCCTCAAGCGCCGCCGGTGTGCCGCGCATGTTGTAGACCAGCGCGCGGTAGTCGAACAGCGCGTTGAGCGTGTATTCGCCGGGGTGTATCTTATCGGCGGAATGTGAGACGCGGCAGTATAAGGTAAACAGCCACGAGTGGTCGATGATGCCCTCTTCCCTGAGGGTTTTTGAGAGCTGGTTCAGGTCGAAGCCCTCCTTGACGACGATGGTCGCCTCGTGGTCGGTTTTCATCAGGCCCAGCACGTCCCGCGCGGACTGCCACGCCAGCGCGGCGAGCGCCGCCGATATGCCGACGACGAAGAAAAAATACAGTATGCCGGCCGCGAACCCCGTTACCAGCCTGGGCCGTTCGGGGGACGGGCGCGTTGATTCCTGTTTTGCCATGAATACCTGCCTTTCGTAAGTGCGGCTGTCCGGCCGCAGTCTGCAACTTAGGTCAGCGTTTTTTCGCGTATCTTATAGCACATTTTTTTGCGGACGGCCTCCGCGGCGTTCCAGCCCCTGAGCATCGACACCAGCTTAAACGCGAAATCCAGCGACGAGCCGGCCGCCTGCGCCGTTATTATATGCCGGTCGTGCGTCACCGTTTCGTCGCGCTGGACACGCGCGCCGTTACTCTCAAGGATATGCTCAACGGACGGATAGCATACGGCGCGGCGGTTTTTTAACAGCCCGAGCTTTGCCAGTATCGACGGCGCGCCGCAGATCGCGGCGACAGGGATTCCGGCGGCGTCCGCGTTTTTTACAAGCTCCAGAACGGGCTGGGTTTTATCCAAGGTGACGAAGCCGCCCGAGCCGCCGGGCAGTACGAGCATTTCGCAGCCGTCCAGCGTCACGGCGTCAAGCGGAATGTCCGCCTGAACGGTCAGGCCGTTGGCGGATGTGACGCTCATGCCGGTGACGCCGGCGGTCCGCACCTCTATTCCGGCGCGGCGCATGACGTCCAGCGGGGCGATGGCCTCGATGTCCTCAAATCCGTCGGCGAGAAAGATATATACCATAATTATGACCTCCTGTCAGTTGTACATAGCGTTAAGATATGCTTTTTCGGCGGGCCACGCGGTTGCCATTCCGAAAGGAATTTCTGTCATTGCGGATGATACATCTGTGCCGAAAGCCTCGATTACGCACTTATTCGACAAAATAGCGTATCCGCCGTCAAACACCAGAATATCATCCAGATAGTGGCTCCAGTGGGTGTCCGTCCGTTCGACTCGGGGGCTGACGGCTGCGCGGTAGACGGCGTTTAGCATGGGGATGTCGGAGGGGTTGGCCCTGCGTGCGCGGTCAAGCGGCGGGGTTTTGAACTCGTACTTGTAAAATACCGTCTTGAAGCCGAATTTTTCATAGAAGCCGAACAGCCATGGCTCTGCGGGGATCAATATACAGCAGCCTCCGCCGCTGAGCGCGGCGTTGATCAGGGCCGCCGACTGGCCGCGCCGCCGGTATTCTGGCAGGGTGCCGACGCCGTAGATATACGTCACGTCCGCGCCGTCGCCGCGTTTGAACGGCAGCAGGTGCAGCATACTTGTGACTTGGCCGCCGGTTTCAAAAACAAGCGCTCTGCCATAGAGATTCTTGAAGAAAAAACCGGCAAAGGCCCTGTCCTCTGGGAAGCAGGCGTCCCATATCCCGCGCATGGCGGGCATGTCGGCGGGCTGTGAGTACCGGATCATGACGGCGCGCCGGGGGCGTCATGCCCTACATAGACCGCCTTGTATTTTTCAAGGAGGGCGCAGGGGTGGTATGAGAGCTTGGCTTTTCTTAGGTTTTCAAGCCCCAGATCCTCCTCGCGGTTGATATATTTTATATCCGGCGTGAGATTGTGCCGGAGAAACTCGCGGTTGATCATCGGGTAGCTGCCGGTCACGTCATAATCGGCTTTTTCTATGTGTATCTCGATTGTGTCGCAGCCCACGCGGGAGGCGACCGTGAACGCCACGACCTTGCCGTTTGCTCTCAGCAGCCCGCCTTTGGCATTCAGGTTGTCAAGGTTATAGAGCATTATCGCTATACATGTGGCCTCTTCCTGCAAGCTGATGTTTGTGTCGCAGCCGTTTTTTCGGCACCACCGGTCCTGAAACGCCCAGACGTCGTTGAGGTTGGCGTTGGTGATCTCCTCGTATTGCCAGTCGTTTTCGCGCATAAAGCGGGCTATGAAGTTGCGCTTGGAGTGATATTTCTTGCCGGGCAGCTCCAAGAGGTCCTGCGCGTTGTAGAGATAGTCGGCGTAATTGCGGCTCTCGGTGAACACAAAGCCCTTGCCGTCGATCAGCGCCTTTTGCTCGGGGTTCACCGCGATCATCTTTAACGGGATGCCGCGCGCTTTGGCGTCGGCCTCCATCAGCGCGACGGCGCGTCCGGCCAGCTCGGCGCTCATCGGCTCAAGACTGAGCGGGAAGAGATAATGGCGGTCTTCGTTGTTCATGAAACGGAAGAACAGGCCGTCGTGCTCGCATATGTGCATCCTGTTCTTGTGCATCCAGCCGAATATCGCCGCGAACGAGCTTTCGCCGGAGCGCATATCCTTTGCGTAGCGGCGGTAGGTGTCGCCGTCGCTCAGCCTCATGGGTTTGAATTCTAACATATAATCTCCCTGATATAACGGTAAATTTCTTCGTGTATGTCGTTCTCGGAGCGCAGACGCCCGTCCCCGCCGATACAGCCGACGCGCCGCCAGCCGTAAAGCGCGGCCGCCTGCAAGGCGCTCTCCCTGCAAAGACGGAGGTAATCCGTGTCGCGCTCGTGTATATCCTTCCCTTCGCCGCGCCCGCTCAGCAGCTCCTGCACGGCGTCCGAGGGGATGTCGAGCAGTATCGTCAGGTCGGGCTTAGGCAGTCCAAGCAGCTCGTACTCAAAGGTAAAGAGCCAGCTAAAGAAAGCCTCGCGCCGTTCGGGCGGGAACTTGGAGCCGTGGTGGGTGGCGTTGGAGGTGGTGTAGCGGTCAGAGACGATGAGAGTCCCCTGTTCGTATATGCCGCGCCAGTCCTCAAGGTACGACGATATGCGGTCCACGGAGAAAAACGACGACGCGGCATAGGGGTTGACGTCGCCGGGCTTTTTGCCGAACGCGCCCTGAAGATATAGCTTTGCGAGCTGGCCGCCGGGACGGCCGTAGCGCGGGAAGTCCAGCGCGTGATATACAAAGCCGTCGGCGGTCAGGCGGCTTTTCAGGAGTGCGAGCTGTGTGGATTTGCCGGAGCCGTCGATGCCTTCTATAACAATCAGCATTTCTTTTTTTCCGCCTTTCGCTGTCTGTTGACCGCCGGATAAAACCGCCGGAGCTTCAGCACGCGCCCGAAACGCGAGGGCTGCCTGAGCATGCGGTAGAGCCATTCCAGCCTGAGCGCGATAAAGGGCTTGGGCGCGCGCTTCAGCTTGCCGGACCATATATCCAGACAGCCGCCCAGCCCTATCATCAGGCAGCCGCCCAGAGCGCTCTTGTTATCGAGCATGAAAATCTCCTGCCTCGGGGAGCCCAAACACACAAACAGCACGTCCGGCGAACACTCGCGGATATGTTCCAGCACGGCGGCCTCGTCTTTATAGAAGCCGTTTTGCGTGCCGGCTATTACAATGCCGTATTTCCTGCTCAGCCGCCGGCCCGCCGCTCTCGCCACGCCCTCTTTAGCGCCGAGCAAATAGAAGCGTTTGCCGTTGCAGGCGGCCATAAGCGCCTCGGCGAAATCGAAGCCGGTAACGCGCTCCTTCAGCGGGCGGCCCAGCTTTTTAGCGGCGCGGACGACGCTCACGCCGTCGGGCAGAATCAAATCGGCGCTTGTCAGAGCGAGACGCGCGTGGGCGTCGTGGGCGGTATTTAACAGTATCTCGGCGTTGGGGGTGACGACATAGCCGCCGGGCCTGTCCAGCAGGGCGAGCGCGCGGGAGACGGCCTGCGACAGCGTGACGTTGTCGAAATCCACGCCCAGTACGTTCACGCTCATACTTCGTGACGCTTCATCAGCGTAAGGGCGGTTTTGGACAGCCCATAGACGGCGAGCGCAAGCAGCGGGAGCTGTATGGCGTTGCTGATAAGGCGCGTACTTGAGTAGAACGCGGCGGGCGCGGCGCCGAACTGGATGACCCGCCACAGATGATTGAGCCCGAAGTTGATAAAAACGGCGTTGCAGAGCTGCGCGCAGACGACGCGCCAAAGCCTGACCGGCTTGTTGTACTGCCACAGCGCGTATATCAGGCAGGACAGCATAAGGCTGAGCGCGTAGCCCGGGAAATAAGGCCCCGCCGCGGGAGGGAGCAGAAAATTTATGGTGTCGGCTGCAAAGCCCATCAGGAGGGCGGCGACGGGACCCAGAGTCACCGCGCCGACGGCCAGCGGGATAAAATACAGGCTGAGAAATTTTTGCTGGGGGGTTATCATAATGACCAGCGGCGCCAGTGCCGCCGACAAGGCGACCAGCAGGCCCATGAGTACGATTTTTTTTGTTGTGAACGTGTTTTTCAGCATATGTCGCTCCCGTTTTCTAAGTTACCATAATAATACACCAATCTTTGGAAAAAGTCAAGGGCGGTCACGGCGGGACATGCGGGCGAAGCTCACGCGTCACCCGAACAGCGAGCCCGCCTCCCCCACTATGCCGGTGACATGCTCATAGGCTTCGCGGTTGCGCGCGAAATCGCGCTCGGAGACGAAGAAATCCGGATCATCCAGATATTCGCCGCTGGACAGCAGCTTGTAGTAAACGCCGGTCGCGGACGCGCTGTCGGCATAGCGCAGGATAAAGAGCGGCAGATAGCTGACGTTTGTTATCACGGGGACGCCGCCGCCGTCGCGCTCAACGGATGCGCTGACCAGCATGGTGTACTGGGTCTTGCGGATGGGAACCTCCATGTCGTTCTGGTCGGCGAAAAAGTTGCCGAGGGAATAGATGATAAGCCCCGTCCTGCCGTCCTCCGCCGTGTACATCTCGACCGGCTGTACGCAATGCGAATGATGGCCCATAATCACATCTGCGCCGTTTTCGATCAGCATACGCGCGATCTGCTTCTGCGTTTCGCTCGGAGCGTTGACGTATTCCAGCCCCCAGTGCAGGCTGACGACGACAAACTCGGCGCCCGCCTCGCGGCAGCGCGCGACGTCCGCGGCGACGCGCTTCGAGCCCTCCATACTGTGCTGGAACACATTGGCGGCGTAATCGCGCTTGTCGTCGGGAACCCACGAGTCAAGGCCGTTGAGTGAGTCGGTGTAGGCGACGACGCCGAAGGTTATCCCGTTGATCTCCCTGAGATAGAAGGTCTCCTCCGGAGTTTCGGAGGTGCCGGTGTGGGCGGCGCCGGCCCTGCCGAAATTGGCGAGCGTGGCTCTAAGCCCGTCCCAGCCCTTGTCAAAGCAGTGATTGTTGGCGTTGACGAACAGATTAAAGCCCATATCGCGCACGGCCTCAAGTATCTCATATGGCGCGTTGAACAGCGGGTAGGTGGAGATATTCCTGTTATCGCCGAACACGTCGATGGGCGTTTCGATGTTGACAATATTCAAATCGCCCGTTATATACCTTGAAATTTCAGTGAAATAGGGGTTGAAATCATATTTACCGTCGCCAATCAGCGCTGTCCGTATCACCTTTGAGTGCAACAGAACATCGCCCGCGAAATTCAGCGTCACCGGCGGCGGCGGCGGCTCGGGCGTAGGTTCAGGCGTAGGCTCGGGAGTCGGCGCAGGCGTAGCAAGCGCCTCCGGCGCAGACGACAGCTCGGGCGTGGTCTGCGGCGCGGACACGGGCTCAAACGGGGCGGAACACCCCATCAATATAATCAATAAAAAAATGAACGGCAGCCTCGACATCACATCACCACTGTTAATTGCTAATTGACCATTGTTAATTGTTAATTGTACAAACGGCATACGCGGCCATACCCTTTTCGCCGCCCGTTATGCCCAGCCCCTCCTCCGTCGTCGCCTTAACGCCGACCTGCTCGGGGCTTATATCCAGCGCTGCCGCTATGTTTTCCCGCATTTGAGAAATGTATCCGGCGAGCTTAGGCTTTTCCGCAGCGACGGTGGAATCTATGTTCCCGATGGTATAACCGGCGGCCTTCAGCTTCAGGGCGGTCTGTCTGAGCAGCTCTATGCTGTCGGCGTCTTTGTACCTCTCGTCGCCGTCGGGGAACAGCTGCCCGATGTCGCCCAGCGCCGCCGCGCCCAGCAGCGCGTCGATGACGGCGTGGGTCAGCACATCCGCGTCGGAGTGGCCCCAAAGCCCCAGCGGGTGCGGTATTTCGACGCCGCCGAGGATGAGCCTGCGTCCGGCGGCAAGCCTGTGTACGTCGTAACCGTGCCCTATTCTCATGTGAATGCCCTTGAGGCTATCAGCGCTTCGGCAAAGAGAAGGTCCTCCGGTACGGTTATTTTTATGTTTGCCTCGTCCCCCGGGACGCTCTGGATCCGTTTGCCCAGGCGCTCGACCGCCTGCGCGTCGTCGGTGACATCCATGGACTTTGTGAGCGCGCCCTTTATAAGCCCCAGCTCGAATACCTGCGGCGTCTGCGCCGCGCCGAGAGAGCCGCGTTCGGGCGTCGAGATTACTGCGGCGCCGTCCATCAGCTTAACGGTGTCCTTCAGCGGCACTATGGGCATCGCCGCGCCGTGCTTCACCGCGCAGCGGACGACCTCGGAGATGAGCGACGGTCTGACAAGCGGGCGCGCGCCGTCGTGTATCGCGGCGAACTCCGCTTCCGGCGGGGCGTTCAGCAGGGCCTTGTAGACCGATTCGGCGCGCGTTTCGCCGCCGCGCAGGACAGTGACCGCCTTTGTTACGCCGTATTCTTTGCATATATCTCCGATCGGGACTATGGACTCGCTCGACGCCGCCACGACGATGTCGGTTATATCCACGCACTGCTCGAACGCGAGCAGCGTCAGCGCGATAACGGGCGTACCTGCTATAAGTGAGAACAGCTTATCCCCGCCGCCCATGCGCGAAGAAGAACCCGCCGCCGCGATCACAGCGGTAACATGCGGGCGTTTTTGCTTATTCTTTTTAGCGAACAGACCCATCAGCCCACCATGGCCTTGTTGACGCGCCGTTCGATCTCCTCGAAGCTGGAGCTTTGGGCAAGAACAATCTCAGAAATGAGAATTATCTTGGCGGAGTGGAGCATTTTGCGTTCGCCGGTGGACAGGCCGTGCTGCTTCTCGCGGCACATAAGCCCCTTGACGACCTTGGCGACTTCGGCCAGATCGCCGCTTTTGATACGCACCATGTTTTCGCGGTAGCGTTTGTTCCAGTTGGCGGTCATGTCAGCGTCGATCTCGCCGAAGCTGCATATAAGCTCCTCCGCCTGCTTGGAGTTGATGATGCGGCGCACGCCGATACAGTCGGAATTACTTGTGGGTATCATGACAAGCATACTCCCGACGGGCATTTTGAACACATAGTATTCCTTACTCTTGCCGTCTACCTTCTGGAATATAATGTTTTCGACAACGCCCGCGCCGTGCATCGGATGCACTATCTTATCGCCAACAGCATACATATAAGCTACTCCCCCAAAAAATTCATCCTTCTCCTTTATTATACAACAAACAATTGGTTTTTACAAGGGCCTGTATTAATATTTTTTAGTTTATATTACGACATGATTTGACGGCTATACCATGACGGCGCCGCCGCTCACGGGAAGGCATACGCCGGTGATAAAAGACGACAGATCGGACGCCAGAAACAGCACGGCGTTTGCTATCTCCTGATCAGTGCCGCGGCGCGCCAGCGGTACGGCGGCGGAATATTCGGGGGCGAGCTCCGTGTTCTGCTCCCTGTCATTGTCGCTTATCGTCCAGCCCGGAGCGACCTGATTGACCGTTATGCCGCTTGCCCCGACCTCCTTTGCCAGTACGCGGTACAGGCCGTCCATGCCGCGTTTCGCGGAGGCGTAAGCGCCCGAGCCCGCGCCGCACAGCGCCGAGCATTCGGTGTTGATACCGATGAAGCGGCCGCCGCCCTTTTTTATCATGGCGGGCATAAACGCCTTTGCGGTCAGGACGCTCTGCATCACGCAGGAGTCGAACTGGCTTTGGAAGTCTTTCAGGTTCTGGTCCAGAACCGTCGTCCACTTGTACTGTATGACCGCGTTGTTGACGACGATGTCCGCGTCGCCCAGCGCGGCGCTTATTTGGCCGCGCATACGGTTGACCGAGACTTCAGCCGTAATGTCCGCCTGTACGGCGAACGCGCGGCCGCCCGCCTCGGTGATTTCGTCCGCGAGCCGCTCCGCCGTTTCCCTGCTGTTCAGGTAATGGACGGCGACGGCGGCGCCCCGGGAGGCTAGCGTACGGGCCATTACGCGCCCCAGCTGTCCCGCCGCTCCGGTCACGACGGCGACTTTGCCGCTCAGGTTGATTTCCAATTCGGTATCCCCCTCTCATGAAAATGTTTCACGTGAAACATTTTTCGGGTGCGACATTTACTGACATTTGCACTCTCTCCTCACCAGCGCGAGGAGCTTGTCTGATTCCTCTTCGGGTATCCATTCATGCAGCCGCGCGGCGGCGACCGGCAGCTCCCACTTCTTTATATCGGCGGGGTCGGCGCCGGTCAGCTTTATGTACTCGCGCAGATAGCGCCCGGAAATATCCCGTTTGAGTTTGCCGGTCAAGCGGCTGATGAAGACAGGGAGGCCCGGTATCTCGGAATAGCCCAGTATCAGCAGCGTTCTGGCGACATCCGCCGGAGGGTCGCCGGCGCACGCGGTCATCCAATCGATGACGTAGAGCCTGCCTTTCGAGATCATAATATTGCCGGGGTGGAAATCGAAATGGCAGACGGCGGCGCCGTCCGGCAGGGCTTCGAGATACTCAAGGACGAACCGCTTTTCCCGCGCGGTCAGGCGGGGCGCGTTTTCGATGTCACGCCTCAGCTTTTGCTTCAGCGTTTCCGCCATAGTGTGGGCGACCTTGTGTATTGAGGCGTGGCATTCGGCGAACATTTTGCAGTACATGTCCGAGCGCCAGAGCTTTAACAGCATCAGCTTTAGCAGGGTCACTCCGTTTACGCGCTCATATACCGCGCCGGGCCTGCCGTCGATGCTGACCGTTTCGTATGGCTCGGGCGCGATTTTAAGGGCTTCGTAAGCGGCCCGCGTGGTTTCAAACTCGGGCGCGCACATGCCGTCGGGCAGCTCGCGGCGATACAGCTTCAGGATTTTGCCGGTGCCCCACTCGAATATCTCGGCAGTGTAGCCCTGGCCGATCAGCTTACCTTTCATTCCGGCCCGGAGGTCACGAATTCATGCCCAGCTGAAGCGCCTGTATGTTCTTGTCAAACAGCGCCTTTTTTCTGGGCGGCACGGTCTTTTCCATCGCCGCCTTGGCGGTGTCGAGCGTACAAAGGCCTGTTTCTTTGATGAGCTTGCCGGTCATGATGATATTGGCGGCCAGTCCGAGCTCCTCCGCTGTTTTGGTGGCGGAGAGTCCGAAGGTTTCGACATCCGCGCGCGCGGGGCCGCGGCTAACGAGAGAGGTGTCAACAAAAATCTTGGCGCCGGGACGCGCCGCCGGCTCGAATTTGTCATACGAGGGCAGGTTCATCGCCAGTAGCAGATCGGGCGACAGCACGATGGGCGAGCCGACCGGCGTTTCGCTGATGATTACGCCGCAGTTGGCGGTGCCGCCGCGCATCTCGGGGCCGTATGACGGCAGCCAGCTGACCTCGCAGCCGCTCAGCATACCGATATACGCGATGAATTTGCCGGCGAACAGCACGCCCTGTCCGCCGAAGCCGGCGAGCAGTATTGAATGGTTCATTATTTATCCACCTCATTAAACATATTTGGAATCCCGCAGAGGGACAAAACACCCGCCGCCTGCGGGCGGCACCCTCTTTGCTAAAGAGGGCAAGAGATAACGCGTTTCTACAGTTCCTCCGCGGAGCGGTCTTTATAGACGCCCAGCGGGTAGTACGGCATCATGTTATCTCTCAGCCAGTCCAGGGCTTTTACGGGGGTGAGGCCCCAGTTGGTCGGGCATGTCGATAAGACCTCCACCAGCGAGAAGCCCTTGCCGTCTACTTGGTTCTGGAAGGCTTTTTTGATCGCGGCCTTGGCCTTTCTGATGTTCGGCACGCTGTCAACGGCGACGCGCTCGCAGTATGCGGTGCCTTGCAGAGAGGCCAGCATTTCGCAGACATGCACGGGGAAGCCGGCAGTCGTTGTGTCCCTGCCGTAGGGGGAGGTCTGCGTCACCTGACCGGGCATGGTTGTGGGCGCCATCTGGCCGCCGGTCATGCCGTAGATCGCGTTGTTGACGAAGATGATCGTGATGTTCTCGCCTCTGGCGGCGGCGTGGACGGTTTCGGCTGTGCCTATGGCGGCGAGGTCGCCGTCGCCCTGATAGGTAAAGACTATATTATCGGGGTTCGCGCGCTTGACGCCGGTTGCCACGGCGGGGGCGCGCCCGTGCGCCGACTGTACCATGTCGCAGGCAAAGAAGTTATACGCCAGCACCGCGCAGCCGACGGGCGCGATACCGACAGTCCTGCCGGTCAGCTCCAGCTCGTCGAGCGTTTCGGCGACCAGACGGTGGATAATGCCGTGGGTGCAGCCCGGGCAGTAGCTGGTGGGCATATCTGTAAGCGCGTTCGGGCGCTGAAATACCGTTTTCATCGCAAGACCTCCTCTATACTCTTCAATACTTCCTCCGGCGAGGGTACCATGCCGCCCGTGCGGAAGCAAAGATTAACGGGCTTTTTGCAGCGCGCCGCCAGCTCGACGTCCTGTATCATCTGGCCCATGCTCATCTCGACGACGGTGAACGCTTTTACCCTGTCCGCCGCCTCCAGAATCGCGTCGGACGGGAACGGCCACAGCGTAATCGGGCGGATAAGCCCCGCCCTGATACCTTTGGCGCGCGCCATTTCGACGGCGTTGCGCGATATGCGCGACGCAGCGCCGTAGGCGACGACGCAGATTTCGGCGTCGTCTGTTTTATAAAGCTCGCAGCGGGTTTCATTCCGTTTTATCTCGTCGTAGCGCTCGAAGCGGGCGATGTTTACCTTTTCCAGCAGCTCGGGGCTGAGATACAGGGAGTTGACTATGTTTTTCGGTCTGGCGCCTTTGGTGCCGGTCACGGCCCATGGCTTTTCCGCCGGAGCTTTAGTTTCGGGCGCGATCAGCGCTACGGGCTCCATCATCTGGCCCAGTATGCCGTCGGTGAGCAGCATGACGGTGACGCGGTATTTCTCGGCTATATCGAACGCCGCGAAGGTGTAGTCAACCATCTCCTGAATACTGTTCGGCGCGAATACGACGGTGTGGAAGTCGCCGTGGCCGCCGCCCTTTACGGCCATAAAGTAGTCGGCCTGAGAGGGCTGTATGCCGCCGAGACCCGGCCCGGCGCGCTGGACATTAACGAGCACCGCGGGCAGGTCGCAACCCGCCAGATATGAAAGCCCCTCGCTTTTAAGCGCGATGCCGGGGCTTGAGCTGGAGGTCATGGCGCGCACGCCGGCCGCCGCCGCGCCGATGACCATGTTGATCGCGGCGATCTCGCTTTCGGCCTGAAGGTAAGTGCCGCCGACCCGCGGCATCCGCTGTGACATATACGCGGCCAGCTCGTTCTGCGGCGTTATCGGATACCCGAAGAAATGCTTGCAGCCCGCCATAACGGCGGCCTCGGCAATCGCCTCGTTGCCTTTCATCAATACTTTTTCCATGTAATTATAATTCTCCCTTCCAATGTGTTCGGACGACCGGGGATTTGGGGGCGGCCCCCCATCATTGCGGGACGTCGGGGACGCCGTCCCCTGCGGGGTTTGGGGGCGGGTAAAACACCCGGCCCTGCGGGCCACCCTCTTTACGAAAGAGGGCAGTTTTTTTGAGGGACGTCGGGGCGCCTGCCCCTACCGTTCGACGGTGATCACGACGTCGGGGCACATCTGCGCGCAGAACGCGCAGCCGATGCACGCGGCCATATCGACGCACTCGGCGACATGGAACCCCTTGTTGTTATATCTGTCCGCGCTCATGACTATTATGCCCTTGGGACATGCCTCTACGCACAGCGCGCAGCCCTTGCACCGCTCCTCGCGGAATGTTATTTTTGCCACTATTATGAGCCTCCTTTATAACTTCCATGCTTTTTTGGGGTAAATTATTAACTTAAACGGCGACGGGACATTTTGGGATACCTCATCGTAAAGCCGTTCGCAGACGGCGGTCATTACGACCGGCAGGCCGCTTGCCGCGGATACCTCGGCGGCGTAAGTATTTGACGAGATGATGTCTTCCGGCGTGGTTTCGGCGCCGAGATTGGAGTTGTTTATCAGCCCGTTTACCTTGACGCGGGACGCCGCCTCGATACCGCGCATGACGGACAGCGCGCCGTCAACGGCCGAGGTCATAGGGCGGAAGCGGTTTATGACCATCCACACGGACGCGCCACCGAGATTGCCGGCGTAGCGTCCCAGCGCCAGCGCTCCCCTGTCGTCGCCGCCGACGTCGAATACCGCGCGCGCTTCGGGGTCGTCGAACGCCGCCTGAGCCGCCGGCGGTATGACCGACGCGTCGAGGCTGCTTCCGGCAAATTCCGAGGCGATAAGCCTGACGCCGCGCGATTTGAGCGGCTCTGAGCTGTCGGAGGCGCGGAAATACGGATTCACGATGTCAAGGTCGGCCAGTATGACGTTTTTGTGTAAATCCGCCAAGCGCAGCGCGTAGTTGACGGCGAACTGGGTCTTGCCGCTACCGTAATGCCCAAGAATAACGGTTACTTTACCCATAGACCTCCAAAAAGCGCGCCATACGGCGCGCGAGAACCGATGACATTGATTTATAATGAGATGATTTTTTCCTCGTCGATTATCTGGATTGTGGAGTTGTCCTTTTCGCGCTTGCCCAGATTTCTGATATATTGCGTCATTTCGGTAAGGCCGGGCATCTCCAGCATACGATCGACGTATTCGACGGAGACTATCTCGTCTACTATGATGCCCTTGACTACGCCGTCTACCTCCAGCACGACGATCATCTCGCGGGAATCGCCGTCGAGCACGTTCGGAGGAAGCCCGAACAGCATCCGCAAATCAATAAGGGAAATCATGTCGCCGCGGAAATTGGTAATGCCGCGCGCGTAGATCGGGCTGTCCACCAGCGGGGTGGTCGCGTTTAATATCTCGATAGACAGCACATGCTTGCTGAAAATAGCGTAGACGACATCGCCGACGGAAAACAGAACCCAAGGGAAATCGCCGGACACCGGAGCAAGCTCTTCTTCCTGTGCCTCCAGCTCTTCGGTTGACAGTAACGCCGTGGTTTCGCTCATGGTACACCCTCCCGATAAAACGGTTAGCTTGTGTCATAGGTTATTATACCGCGTTTTTAACGGAAATGCAAGCATTAAATTTTATATTGGGGAAAAATGTTTGCGGGGATTAAGAAAATTTATTAAAAAAACACTTGACAACGGAAATTTATATGTTATACTGTTGGCATAAGGCCGTCGCAGGCTATAATATTGATTATTTGTTTTATTTGTTTTCCCCCTCATTCTTCCATACCCAACTTCTTAAATGCAGAAAGCATGGCTTACCCCGCCATGCTTTCCGCATGTTTATTTATGTATGGCGTCCTTACGGCAAAGCCGGGGAATATCTGACCATAATCAGCGCGTCCTCGCGGGGTTTGTCGTAATAGCCCTTGCGACGGCCCAGCGCTGCGAACCCGAAGCTCCCGTAAAGGGATATGGCGGCGGCGTTGCTCTCGCGCACCTCCAGCGTGTACAGCTTTAAGTTATCGGCCAGCAGCAGCCCGACCAGCGCGCGCGCGATACCGGCGCGCCGGAACTCCGGCAGGACCGCGATATTGGTGATATGCCCCTCGTCCACGGCGATACGCAGTCCGGCGTAGCCGACGAGGGTGCCGCCGGTGAACGCGCCCCAGTAATACGCGCAGTCAAGGTTCAGCTCGCTGTCGCACGCAAGAAACGACCACGGCAGCGAAAAGCAGCGGCCTTCGATTTCGGACATGGCCTTCGCGTGGGCGGGGGTAAGCCTAGAAAAGCGACAGCTGTTCATTTTCTTCGCGGGGCGCGCGGTGCAGGTCGGCCGCGGCCAGAAACTTTTTGAAGTTGAGTTTTTTATAGAATTCGGTTAGATCGCGCGGGGGCGCGGCGTCCAGCAGCTCTATCGGGGCGTTTATGTCGATGCGGGCCAGCTCGCGGCTGAGATACGCCGCGCCGTTTTCGAGCTTGGCTTTCAGTGAGGGCGTCAGGCCGTCAAGGCTGGAATAGATTGTCTCCAGATTCCCGAAGCGGCGCATAAGGTCGAGCGCGGTTTTCTCGCCCACTCCGGCGACGCCGGGGATATTGTCGGACTTGTCACCCATCAGCGCCTTGAGGTCGATCAGCTGCGCGGGGGTAAGCCCGTAGGTTTCAAAGATAACCTCCGGTGTATACAGCTTTGTTTCGGTGCGGCCCATGCGCGAGGAAACATGCAGGACGGAGACGCGCTCGGATACAAGCTGGAACGCGTCCCTGTCGCCGGTGACGATAACGCAGTCGTGTCCGGCGTTTTCGCAGAGGCGCCCGAGCGCGCCCAGCAGGTCGTCGGCCTCATAGCCCTCCAGCGCGTATCTGACGATACCGCATAGGTCGAGGTACTCGTTATAAAGCGGCAGCTGGGCCGCCAGCCC
>Ga0099364_10003536_pt1 | contig 24191 bp, 23 predicted proteins | sample TergutTh196P3_FD_73070 | JGI IMG/M metagenome (GOLD analysis project Ga0099364, IMG submission 73070) | Microcerotermes parvus P3 segment gut microbial communities from Pointe-Noire, Republic of the Congo - Th196 P3 | ecosystem: Host-associated > Arthropoda: Insects > Digestive system > Gut ...
TTATTATAATTTTTAAAATAAAATTCTATGATTTAAAACTGCAAAGCAATAATAATCATAAAGTAAATTGGCAAATAACTATCTACCATTTACTAACTTTATTATTCTTAATAAACTAACCATGACCACAACCACCAACACGGATTAGTACATCTACACTCTTCCCACTGAGCAGACAATGTAGTATCCTCTTGCTTATCCCAATATTCGGGACTTCCAAGCCTTCCTGATTGCAACCAAAAGTCACCGCTATAACCAAATTGATCTGTAAAACTAAAATACTTTGTTCCACCTATTGGGGCATCAAAGAATCCAATTAAATGATGTCCTTGCATTCTTGGGTGATCTGAAAAACCTATCGCTCCTAAATAAATATCAGTTATTTGTTCTCCGTATGCAAATTGTCTAGATGGCACAATTCCAGTACCACCATTGAGATCAAAAGTTATATTACATGCAGGTATTGCTTCCCACACAGCATATAAAGTTACATCTTCAGTTCCCATTCCAAATTGTGCTTCATCTTCATACACAGCACCTCCATTTGGAATTATAGACCAACCTGCAAATGTGTATCCTGTAGGCGGAGTAAAGACATTTGCAGGTAAAACTATTGTTGTGTTTTCTAGAACATCAGTTAGAGAATCCATTTCTCCTGTACCGCCATTAGAGTGAAAGATTATCTTATATGCGGGTATTGCCTCCCACACAGCATATAAATTTACATTTTCAGTTTCTATTGCAAATTCTGCCTCATCTGCATACATAGCATTTTCGTTTGGAAATATAGACCACCCTGCAAATGTGTATCCTGCCGGTGGAGTAAAGATATTTATCGGTAAAACCACTATTGTATTTTCTAAAACATCAGTTAGAGGATCCATTTCTCCTTCACCACCATTAGAGTGAAAAGTTATTGTATATGTAGGTATTAATTCCCACACAGCATATAAAATTACATCTTCACTTCCCATTTCAAATTCTGCCCCATTTGCATAACCGGTTCCATTGCCATCTGCTTCAGTATTCCAACCCGCAAATCTGTATTCTGCTGTTTGGGGTGTAAAAGCATTTACCGGTAAAATTATTTTTGTGTTTTCTACAACAGGCAGACTCGCCATAGATCCTTCACCTCCATTAGGATGAAAGGTTATTGTATAGGTATCTAAATTATCAGAGTTTCCACAGCCAACAAGCACCATAAAGAAAACCATAATTAGCCCATAAAATAAAAAAACCTTTTTTAAGTTTAACATAACTGCCTCCTTAAATGTTATAAAATATTATAATTAAGTATACAAAATTACTAAATCAAAACCCGCTAAACAGTAGAGGCGGACATTATACGCCTCTACTAATTTCTTCTAAAAAGACCGTACAGCACGAACAAAATTCATACTATTATATTTATCATAATAATACCACCAAATATAATAGTCGTAAACACAAACACTAAACACCGAATGACTATGATCTGTTGAAGACCAATACCAATCAAGCTGAAAATCTCCCAAAGCATTTAGATGAATATTTTCGCACATTAACCAAAGTTCTTCAAAACTTGGTAAAAACCAGTCATTAAACCCATTAAAATCCATGTTTGCACAATATTGAGCTGCATATTCAGATCCAAATTGACCTATTTCATTTAAAAAATTAACAATAATTTGAGTATTATACTTTCCTGATCCCACAGATGCTCCGTTGCTGCCTATTACCTCATACCAACTATACCAATCAGGTACCCATAGAGCATAAATTTCGGTTTCAAACGGTGCAGCTTCTAAATGGCGCCAGCCATCTAAAAAATATCCATTATCATAAAACACAATACCCCCGGCAGGTCCTATATCTCCAATTGTATAGGGTGTAATCCACACTGCATACAAATTTACATCTAAATTTCCCATGGAAAAATTTGATAAATCTGCATACATAGCATCTCCGGTTGGGCTTGCAGCCCAACCGCCAATTGTTCTCCAAGTATAGGGCAATGTGCTAATTCAGCAATCACGTCTACACTTTCCAAAATTCGTGTCTTAATTTCTGCTGGGGTCATATTTGGATATGCTTCCCATAATAATGAAATCACTCCGGCAGTTATAGGAGCTGAAAAAGATGTACCCGACCAAGAATGATAACCACGGCTAACATGGGTTGAGGTATTATTTGTACATGTTTGATTATCACACATTGACTCAGGCCATGTGCTAATAATATCTACTCCGGGGGCATAGAGACATACTCCCCTTTTTCCCCAACCTGATGATGGTTCGATTAGACTTGGAAAGAAAGCGCGGGTATCATTGCGATTTGATGCCCCAACTGATATTATTTTACTTGAAACCGCTTTATTTGGGCTTTGAGAATAACGGGCAGGATACCCATAGCCAACAATTCCAGATAATATATCAATATTTTCACCATAGTTGCTTGCCGAACAGGTTATTATGCCATCAAATGTTGCAATTGCATCGGATACCCCTTGATTATATCGGCCTCCCATGTTGTTGCTACAATTGATTATTCTTATATTATTTGCCGCAGCAAAATTTATAGTTCTAGTCCCATCACCTAGATCAAGTCCACTCAAACAAGCTAAAGATGCTTGGGGTGCTATACCTGCGACACCTATATTGTTATTGGCAATTGCTGCTATAACACCAGCAACCATTGTTTTGTGACGACTGATATCACCAGCATGAAACATGCGAAGTGATATTGGTATGGGAGACAAATCAGAATGGTAATCTACAAGACGACCCGCCTCAGAAATGCCTATCGTCATACCACTCCCCATGGCTATATTCCATGCCGACTCTATATCAATTTGTTCAAGCCACCATTGTTCATCGAAATACTCATCGTTTACCACACTATATAACTCTTCTTTGCAGATATATTGTGGTCCGACATAGCGCACTATTGGTGACTTCTCAAGCTCGCGTATTGCTTGAACAACCCCATCTTGTGACCTAAATTTCTCTTTGATCTCTATAGTTAATAGCTGACGATAATTTTCCCATTGAATAAGCGCAGTTTCCAGATTCTCAAAACAAAAATTATCTGTTATTACCCCCAACCCTATTTTCTCATGATCAATACCAAAATCTTTTAACTTTACTTCACGCTTATTTTGGCTGTATTCAAGTTTTAAATTAACCTGAACCCTATCATATATAAACTTTCCACTAAGATCGCCATCCCAATATATTTTCACATCCCTAATTCCGGGTTTAGGTAAATTATCTCCAATTCTATATACATCTTCTTCATTATACTCGGGTTCTTGGGGTTCCGGTTTCTCTATGTATAGACTTGGGTATCTTCTTCTTTGCATATTACCTATAATTTTTAAATCTTCTTGACTCAATAAGCCTAAATCATAGGCTTCTTGAAGTTCATAAAATTTACCGCCATTCCATACAAGAATAGAGTTTTGCCAAACATTGCGAAACAATATTCCGGCAACATTTGCCTCCCATCTAGTTTCAGGGGCATCAGTATATAAAGCATAGCCTACCCACATCATCACAACTACACTACCATTAAAAGTTCCATAATATGGAGATATTTCAATGGTATCTATAGTTGCACCGGCAAAATAATCTTTAGCATGTGCCTCTAAATAGTCTTGCTTAATTTGCATTTCTATTTCTGAGTTTAATTGGGGCTCAATGTTTATAAATTTATTTCCATTACCTATACTATCTTTCTCTCCAAAACAGGTAGTAAACACCACTAAACCAAGCAATACTATAAAGATTATTCTACATTTAAGTCTTAAATTGTTCATAAAAATACCTTCCTAAATAAATAGCTTTTTAGAGTAGATGTTACGCGGTAACACATGGAACATCCCTAATTGTATAATGCTGCCCCCCCTATTGTTGTCAAGAATAAAATGGTATTTTTTTTAATGAGACAATGTTTTTGATTTAAGGAATATGCCAACAACATTGCTAAATTTTCAATCTAAACTGCTAAACTACGCTATCCTGTAATTTTAAGCTTTGGTTTTACAGAAAATGAATTTATACTTAAATATTAAAATTTTTCACTCTTTTTTGCTTGAAATATTATGTATTATTTAAATACTGAGACAATAATAAATTTTTTTTGTAATTACTTGCCTCGCCCACCATTTCGACTACACTCAATGATCAGGTGGGCGGGGCAAAACCACTAAAATTATGTGTTTCAATGGATATTTAAATGGGCGTAGATAGTCAAATCGCAGAAAATCTTGAAAAATTTAAAGATTTTAACAAAATAAAATATGATAATTTTCAGAATCTTATAATTAATCCAAATGTCAAAAAGACTATTAATTCTATTCCCATACTTTTTTGCTTAAACGATAAAAATATTCCCGGCTATATAGATTCTGATATTGTTCCTTTAGGTATAGCGGCAGAATTTGATCCCGACAAAGATGCTCTTCAAATATATAAGCCAAGAGATGAAAAAACAGAATTATCCTTAGAATCTCATAAGCCGATAATCGAAACTTTAGCTGTAATTGGAAGCGGGGGCTCAATAGCATACACAAAAGAGTCTGATTTTGACTATTGGGTTTGCATCGATACAAAAAAGTGGTCGAAAGAAGAGCTTGATGATTTTCACAAAAAAGCCGAAGCAATTCAAAATTGGGCTATAAGTAAATCTCATGTAGAAATTCATTTCTTTATAAATGATATCAATAAAATTCAAAAAAATATATTTGCCGAAGATGAAGACGAAGCATTTGGATCTACAATAGGTGCAACCTTAAAAGACGAATTTTATCGAAGCTCTATAGTAATAGCCGGAAAAACACCCTTTTGGTGGGTTGTACCCACAATTACCGATCAACAATATTATTCTATATATGAAAAAATATCAAAAGATCAACCCTATCACCAGTTTGTAGATTTAGGTAATCTTTATCAAATAGATAAAAAAGACTTTATGAGTGGAGCATTATTTCAGCTTATAAAGGCTCTCGGAAATCCGTTTAAATCAATACTAAAAATGGGTGTTCTTGAAAAATATATTTTTGATAGCAGAACAGATTTGCTTATTTCTCAAGAATTAAAATCAGATATTCAACAAGGCATTTTTAATCCAATTACAACCGACTCTTATGCATATATGTACGAAAAAGTTTTTGGTTATTATAAATCTGTTATAACAGATGCAAAAATGCTCAATATTTTACCTCAAAATCTTTATCTTAAAATAAATCCTCAACTGTCAAAATACACTTTAGTAAAAGAGCAGAAAAATATTCCTTATAAAACTAAAGTAATGCAAGAATATACTGCTAATTGGGGATGGGATGAAGAAACCATTAAAGACTTAGACAAGTTTGATGGTTGGGAATATAAAAAAGTTATGGATTTTTGGAACCAAATAAAAAAGTTCATGCTGTTAACCTATAGTAAAATATCCCAACAAATGCCTTTTTTAAACTTACAGCAAAAAATTTCAGAATCAGATTTCACTCTTTTAAGCAGAAAAATTAAAAGCCTTATACTATCTGAACCTGATGAAATAGACCAATATGTAACATTTAAAGATACTCCATGTGAAAGCCTTCTATATCTTGAACCTGCAGACAAAATGTCTAAAAATCCCGAATGGAATATGGTAAAAAAAGATAGTGAACTTGGTGCTCAATCGATAAAAACATGTAAAGATCTTATAACTTTAACATCGTGGGCTACTATAAATAATATTTACAATCCTCAACTCTCTCGAATTCAAATTGAATCGAGTTATTACAAAGCAAATCAAAATTTGATTGTGCATTTTATGAACGAAATTTATGAGATGTTTCATACTAAATATATAAAAATAAAAAATTCTTATTATTTACAGCCGGTTTTTAATTTAACTAATATAATCATAATTAATTTCAATATTACAAATGTAAATTCTATTCAAACTATTCATCACTTATATAGAACAAGTTGGGGACAAACCTATATCAAACACTATACATCTGAATTAGAAATACTCAATATTCTTGAAAAAACTCTAATCGATGGGTTTCGTTTAAAACGTCCATTCGATGATTATTGTTCAATTATAACTCCAGAACCCAGTAAAAAACTATATAGAGACTATATACGAATTTTCAAAGAAACATATAATGCAATTATCTTTAGCGATACAAATATTGAATCGCGATTTATTGCAAAAATTGCAGGAAGCTATCTTACAATTTTATCTCAAGATAATACCGTTGATTTTTCAATACAAGAAAATATCATTAAATGTTTAACCAAAATTTCACTAAAACCTGCCGAACAAAGTAAATTATACTTTTTTGGCGAAGATGTAAGCATTTCGGTTATTCAACACATTGCAAAACTTGAAAAACCTAAAAGTTTTTTAATAGCTTATGAAAGCATTGGAGCATTTTTATTCGTTTATACTCTCGACGGTAATGGAAATCTTTTTACTTTCATTAAACCTAATAGTATTAAAGACAAATATATTATAACACACTTTCAATTTTGCCAAAATGCAATAAATTCAATTCCAATTGAAGAAATTAGATTTGCCGTTAACCCCGATGTTGATTTTTATGTGATATCACGAAGCAAACAAGGACAAGTGGAAATAAACAAAAGTCCTCTCGAATTATATCCCAGCTCAGCAAAAAATATAACGCGTGAACATGATATCCATGTAACTATAATGAATTATGGAACTCAAGAGCAAACATATTCAATTAAAACAATTCGAGGTGAAAGCCCCTTTGTACAGTTTACATCGTTAAAATCGGCATTAGTCAAAGCAGGATTTGCTCACACTACTGAAATACCAATAGTCTCAAAAATAGAATTTTTAGAAACACCAACCGAACAAATGACAGGCATTTATAAATATTTTAGCGAAAAATACAAGATAGAGTTGGTTTTATCAAAATAATAAAACTTAAAATCAATCAACCGGAAAATTTTCTCTAAAAAATCTTATCTTTTTTTCTTTATCTATTTCTTTTTTAGAAAGAGTACCTTTTTCAAGTGCAATATCTATAAGTCTAATGCTATTGTCTTCTTTATAATCTTCGGGTTTAGGGTTTTTAGAATCTTCATCTTTCTTAATTTTTGAAAAATTGGCATCAATAAGATCTTGAGTTAACATAGACATATCATCATCGTCATCATCAATTTTACGAGCTCTGGTTTTTGGTTTAATTTTTGGTAATGTTTTTACAGGTTTGGGTTTTACCGGCACTTTAGGTTTTGCACTTTTGCTTTTTTTTGTATTAAGCACCGGAACAACATTTTCGGCTGCTTTTCCTCCAACCATTTCAACAAGAGTTGCCGGTGGATTTGCTATTGTAAGCTCGAGCATTTTAATTCTTTCTGCAAGAAGTATATTAATTTGCTTCTCAATAGACATATACAATGGAGTCGAAAACGATTTGTTTGCAGCTATTGATTTTTCAAGTTTTTTAAGATCTCTAATATCAGAATCAATTAATTCTATTTTTTTTAATACATGAACAACTTTCATAGCATCCTCTCAGGTTTTAGTAGTTTTTTAGCTTTTATGTCCCATTAAATGTTAATGTTTCAAATATAGATTTTTTAGTCAATAAATTTATTGATAATAATCTTTTTTTAAAGAAGTTTTCTTGACATTGTGCTTAATTTTGCCGATAATTAATCATCTTAAGTGCTAAATATGGTATAGTATAATGAAAAAAATCTTAATAAGAAAATTTTTAACTCTTTTATTTACAATTATAGTTGTTTCGACATTATTTTCCCAAGAGCAAACCGGTAGTACTGCTAATTTACCCCAAGGTTACGGCGATGCAAGATGGGGAACCACTATGGACGAGGTTAGATCGGCTATTATTGGAAGATTGGTTTTTATCGATGATGAAAGAATTATTATATCAAGGGATGGGGATATAGAGTATACTTACGGTTTCTTTTATGCTGAACCGCAAATAGTTACACTTATGAATCCTGAGATTGCTGCTAATATTAACCCTGCCAGTGAAGAATCTAATAACAGCACTTTATTCTATGTTTCGGTAAAGTTTCCTTTTCTTCCCATAGATCAGGTTAGAACCAAGTTTGAAGCTCAATATGGAGCTGTCACAATAGATGAAGTAAACAAAAACAGGGGAGTTGTAGGCTGGCTTTCTGAGAACACCCTTGCTCTCATTTACATAAACGAATACGAAGACAAGCAGTATACTGCCAGAATAACTTATGTTTCCAGAGAGATTGTGAATCGGTTAAACGAGTATGTGCTTACTGTATTCAATCAAGCCGAACTTGAAGTTATGAGAAGTCTTGCTCCTTAATCTCACAAGTGAGCTATAAACACAGGTATCAACCCAATTCCATTTTCAAGACTATCAAGAGCCTTACCTATTACTGTGCCTATTTTATCAAATGAATTTATTTCACCTGCCATTCCACAACCGGGAGTGTCAGAACACACAATCAAATCTCCGGCATGAACAGGTTTGTTTCTTGCATCTATTCTACACATAACTCTTCCTGATAGTGCAACCGGATAAACCTTTTCAGTTTTACCTGTATTGTTTATAATGAGAATAGGATTTCCCGATACTATTCCTACCACTTTCTTTGAGTAAGCATGACTTGAACGTTTAAGCATTGAGTTTTCAGAAGTACACAAAAGGTCTCCTTCGGCAATGTATTCAGATTCTTCAACTATAAACATCTCTGAAATATTGCCTGAAAAGCTGTCGCTTTCTTCAGGCTCAATTATTATTTTACCATTAAAGACCGATTTTCCGTTTACGAATAATGCGTCTCCGTTTCCTGAGAGTTGTGTGCTATCATCTATTTTATCTATATTGCCATATCCATCGGCAATTAAAGAAAAATTATGATCGCTTGCAAAAACGCCCCCGGCTCCAAATTTTGAGATACCAAGCACACCGCATCCTTCATTTGATTCACTTGTTTCGTTTCCAACAGATTGTCCTCTTATTCCAATAAAGTTTGAATGCCCCAAGACCCCATACGCATTATTTTTATTGTCGGCTACTCCGGCTATTCCTATTGAAGCACTTTTGTCTGATACATTTTTTGCATAAATTATTGTCGACAAATCAGATGGAGCCGCTACACCATTAAGCACCTCGTTTTTTGATTTGGTTATTGAAATGCTTCCTGTATGAGTGTCGAAAGCATGATCAACAGGTGCATACTCATGTGTATGTGGAATAGGTTCCCTTGCATCAAAAAGTCTATCATCATCTGCAGATACTGCTATTCCAGAACGTTTTTCACAATTTTCTGCCAATCTAACAATTCCGGGAACTTCTACAGTAGCATCTCTAAGTCTTCTGTCATTGCCCTGCACTGCTACACCGGGAGCATCTTCTCCATCTTCGGCAAGTTCTACTATTCCCTTAGCAAACACGGTGGCATCTTTTAGTCTCTTGTCGTTTCCTTGCACTACTGATCCTTCAGATGTCTCTCCATCATTAGCAAGTCTAACTATTCCGAGAGATGTTGTTGTTGCATCTTTAAGCCTTCTGTCATTTCCTTGCACTACTACGCCAATTACAGCTTCGCCATCTTCGGCAAGTTCTACTATTCCTTTGTTATCTGTTGTTGCATCTTTTAAACGGCTGTCGCTTCCTTGTACTGCTACACCTGCCTTGTCTTCTCCGTCTTCGGCAAGTTTTACTATTCCCTTATTGTTTACTGTTGCATCTTTTAAACGGCTGTCGTTTCCTTGTACGACTACTCCCTCAGAAGTTTCTCCATCTTCGGCAAGTTCTACTATTCCCTTGCTGTTTATTGTTGCATCTTTAAGTCTTTTGTCGTTTCCTTGCACGACTACTCCCTCAGAGGTTTCTCCATCTTCGGCAAGTTCTACTATTCCTGAAAATTCAATCGTTGCTTCTCTAAGTCTTCTATCATCTGCCGATACTACTGCACCTTGTGAAGCCTCTCCATCTTTTGCTATAAGTGCAATACCATAGTTATCTGATGTTGCTTTTTGTAATCTTTTATCGCTTCCCAATACTACCCCGTGATCTGTGTTTAAACCATCGGGACAAATTCTTACTATACCGGGTTTTTCGTTTGTAGCTTCGCTTAATCTTGAATCAGAAGCCTGCACAACACATCCGGCAGCAGTTTCTCTATCAAATGCCAATTTTACAATACCAAAATTATTATCTGTAGCAGGACCAAGCCTTGAATCTGAAGCCTGTACCGCTAATCCTTGAGTTTGATCTCTATCTTCGGCAAGCTGTACTATACCTTTAAACATGGTAGTAGCTTCTTTTAGTCTTCTATCATGAGCTTGAACTGCAGTACCAAAAAAATCTTCACCGTCGGGAGCAAACTTTACTATTCCTGCCTGAAAAACAGAAGCATGTTTCACATCATCCTCAGAACAAGAACTCATACAGGCTGAAATTGCGATTTGACTTAACTTAACAGAAAAGTTTCCTTCTTGGGGCAGTCCAAAAGTTTCTATTCTAACATATCTTGCCGATGAATTATAAACTTTCCAATAATAATTTTTGTTAGGTTCAGCTATAAACTTTTTCTCTTCAAAAAGGTGTGTCCATAATTTATTATCAACACTCATATCAACACGAAATGATTGTGGAAATAAATCATTTGCCGAGGTTAACATTAAAGCATTTATATTATAAACATCTCCCAAATCGGCAACTATAACTATTGGTTCAGATTTTTGTACAGGCTTTGATTGCCAATAATTATCTAAATCAGATAACATATTAGAGGCAGGTTTATCTGCCAAAGAGGATGTCACGTTTAATGATTTTAAGCCGGCTATTCCTACAGAAAACTCATTAAATTCACAATGATATTTACCTTCTTCTTCTTCTGTGCCATATATAAACAGCTTAATATATTTTATTTTCATAATGGGAATATATACTTTGTATGTTCCACCTTTTATTTTGAAATCATTTTCAGAGTGTATTATTTCCCAACTTTTTCCATCGAGGCTTGCTTCAAATCGAAAATCCTTTGGAAAAAATTTTAATCCGCTGGAAGACGGTATCATCTCTATATAGTTTATAATAACCTCATCATCACAATCAAATACTACAAACTCATTTTTGAAATGGTCTACCTTCTCTGAAGACCAAATTCCCAAAAGAGAGGCGAGATTAGCGGCATGTTTTCCATTATCCCTTTGACTTGAAAACGAAGATATTTTTAAAGCATATTTTTGTGAACGAGCTATATTTGAAAATTCCATTGTTTCACCAACCATGTTTATTGTTTTCTTAATCTAATTTGTGGTTCAAAAAATCCTTCAGAATCTTTTCCTTCGGTAATAATTCTCACAGGATTCAACACAAGAGTTTTAGGTTTTGAATCTTTTAGTATTTGACCTCTAAATAAAAAATACGAATTATTTACCGGCATAAAATTATAATTTTTTTCATGAACTGCTATTTCATCCCTTTGCATCATTTCCAGAACAGTAATTCTAATTCGAGAACCATCCTCAAGCAAAAATCTACCCCTAAATCGTATTATTGTAGTATTTAAGTATAAAGTAATTTCTGCACTATAATCATCTGAAAAAATAAATTCATATCCATAATTTTGCGGATATTTAAGCATCCATTTTCCAGAAAGTTCAGAATAATCGAGTAAACTCGCTTGGTCATCAAATTCAATGGAAAAATTATCGTCTTTGCATGAAAATTTGCACCCAATGGTCAACAAAAACAGCATAAATATACATATTATAGGTAGTTTATTCATATTTTTTTACTTTTTATGGCTTTTTTGTAACAGTTCATTATATTTTACTAATATGTCAATAATCATTTTTAATCAATTGCTTGACATTTATATGCAAATTTATTATATTATAATTGCAGGGGACGATATTGGTTTCGACTGCAATTGCTGGTTTGTGACGGCATGTCGAGTATCCTGTCATCTCGTTAATAAGGCAGGAAACATTTAAATGCAAACGATAATTTTGCACTAGCAGCGTAACAACTGCTACGTCTTTTAGGATTTTGTTTCTCAGGGAACCTAAAAGGCGTCAGCTACTGAGGATAGCGTCAAGGTCTACTCCCGGATTGAGAGGCGAAATTTTTAGGGAGAACGGTTTATGAATACGGTGCCATTCCCGGATTCTAAACTGTATTAAAATGAATTGGCTAAACATGTAGAAGGCACAGATTTGGATTGTAGGACGCGGGTTCGATTCCCGCCGTCTCCAAATTTTTTGTTTTATCTTATAAAAGTCAACAAACAACAATGTTAAAATAATTTTACATGAAAATGTAAATTTTACTTGACTTTTTATTTAACATTACACATAATGTCAAAGAGGGGCAGAAAGATGACTATTGTAAGAGACATACGCAAAAAAATAAATGCTTCACAAGATAGTTTTGCAAAAGATCTTGGCATTACACGTCAAACTCTTAGTAAATATGAACAATCCACCAAAAACATTCCCATACCCATTTTGAAAAAACTTTCAAAAAAATTTGACATCACAATTGAAGATATATTGGCAAATAAAATTCAAAAAGAACCAAGCTATAATATTATTCCAACTAAAATCAAACAGCCGCTTGTTCCTGAAATTCGCATTGATATTCCACAAGAAAACATTAGCAAGTTTAAAGAGGTTTTACTTTACATCCTTGAAAAAGTTGGAGCAAAATCCAATATTGGGCAAACTGTTATATACAAACTGCTCTATTTTATAGATTTTGACTTCTATGAGCTTTATGAAAAACAGCTCATTGGGGCAAAATACATTAAAAACCATTTTGGACCAACTCCAATAGATTTTGCAAAAATCATCAAACAAATGGAAAAAGATAACGAATTAGAAGAGATAAAAACAAAGCATTTTAATCATGATCAAACAAAATATTTTCCTGTTCGCCGATCTAATTTGGCAATGTTTTCTGCACTTGAAATTAAACATATCGATACTGTTTTAGAAAAATATTCTGATAAAAGTGCTACCGAACTATCTGAATATTCCCATAAGGATATTCCGTGGATAGCAACAGAAGACAAACAAATTATTCCTTATGAATCGGTATTTTATCGTACTCCTGAAACTTCGGTAAGAACTTACTACAATGATATATGAAAATTTACCGTCATTTGACAAAGATTTTAAAAAATTGTCCAAAAAGTTTAAAACTTTAGACTATGATTTTAAAATCCTAATAAAATATCATATTGAAGCTTTACATAAACACAAAATAAAGGCAGATGATCCAATCGAGATACAGGACTATTGTGGCAAAACATTCAAATCATATAAAGTCAGAAAATTTGCCTGCAAATCTCTATTTGGGCGAGGAAAACAATCTGGGTTACGCTTAATATATGTTTATCAGCCAAACATAAATAAAATTACTTTTGTAGAAATATATTTTAAAGCAGACAAAGAAAATGAAGATAAGCATAGACTTAGAAAATTCATATCTAGTCTATAAGGTATCTTATTCTAAATTTATAAAGCAATAATAATATTATTATTGCTTGCATTATTAATTTAGATATTATATTGTTGTATACCAATCTCTTAAAATTAAGAGACTTACAGCACTGGATAATGTGTAAATAAATTTAGAATAAAGTTAAATACAAACAAAGGAGATAATAAATCTTAAAATTAGTTAACAAAAATATTGATGGAATAAGCATAGAGAAAGGACTCGATAAGTTTTTTGGTGATGAAGAGATGTATTTGAATATTTTACGTTTATATGCATCAAGCACACGTTCTCTGCTTGCTTCAATAGGAACTGTAAAAGAAAGCGAACTTGAAGATTACAGAATAGCAGTTCACAACATCAAAGGAATAAGTTTAGATATTTTTGCCGAATGGATATCTAAATTTGCTGCCGATCTTGAAGGTGCAGCTAAAGTAGGCGATTTTAAATACATAGAGAAGCATAACTCATCATTTATCGAAGCTGCACAAAAATTAGTTTGCGATATTGAGGATGTACTCTCTGCCATTAATGCCGAAAATCCTAAGCCTGAAAAAGATAGTCCCGACAAGGAATTGTTATCAAAGCTTCTCACAGCTTGCGAAGCTTATGATATGGATGGAGTTGATGAGGCAATGGAAGAAATAGAAGTTTATCAATATAAGTCTGATAACGACCTTGTGAATTGGCTGCGAGAAAATGTTGATGATATGAACTTTAAACAAATAGTTGAAAGGCTTTCTAAAATTTAATAAATTAAGGAGGATTAAACATGGAAAATACACCCCGAAGAAAAATAATTTTAGTAGACGATGTTAAGTTTACTTTGGTATCGACAAAAAACAGGCTCAAAAGTTTTTATGAAATTTATACTGCACAATCGGCCGCTAAGCTGTTTGAAATTATTGAAAATTTTATTCCCGACTTAATATTATTAGACATTAATATGCCCGATATCAATGGCTATGAAGTTCTTAAAATATTAAAAAGTAATCCTCGCTTTGCCGGCATACCTGTTATTTTTCTAACAGCCGATAGCTCTAAAGACAGCGTAATGAAAGGTTTAAATATTGGTGCGACCGATCATGTGTCTAAACCTTTTTCTGTTCCATTTTTACAAGCACACATCGAGGGTATATTTAATCCAAGCCAACGCAATACTCTTGCACAAGAGTTAGAACCCGATGAAGACAGCAATAAACCGTGCATACTTGCTATTGATGACTCGGCACCTATGTTGAGATCAATTCACTATGCATTACGCGACAAATATAAAGTATATACACTGCCAAAACCTGAAAACCTAAAAGATATTTTATCCAGAATAAAACCCGATTTATTTTTAGTAGACTGTAATATGCCTGCATTAAGCGGATTTGAACTTATTCCCATAATAAGAAAATATCCCGAATATAAAGAGACTCCAATTGTTTTCTTAACAGCCGAGGGGTCAACAAGCTATTTATCGACAGCTATGGCTCACGGAGCCAATGATTTTATAGTAAAACCATTTAACACAAAAGCATTTCGCGAAAGGATAGAAAACCATATCAAGAAAAATAAACCTGAAAAACCTGAGCCTGAAAAACCTGAGCCTGAAAAACTCGATACCGAAGAAGCTAAACTTGAATCTGAGCCTAAAAAACTCGATGCCAAAGAAGCTAAACTTGAATCAGAACCGGAAAAACTTGATACCGAAGAAACTAAACCTGATGAACCTCAAACAGAATCTTAATGTAATTTAGATTTCAAGGCAATGTATTTTGCGAAGTACTGTTACAAATCTACCGCCTATATCGTTTAACAGTATTCCTCTAACTCTGTCGCCAACAATCTCGTTAACGTTTCTTGCTTTTGATTGTCTATCAAGAAAAAGTATATTAAAATCGGCATCTGTCATAATAGTTACACTATACATATCGATGTACTGCAACTCTTGAGAATAAAATCCATCTACTTCAAAGATAATAAGCCCGTCTAAACCTTTTGCCTCCATGACACGTCTAAGCTCTTCACCATGATTGCGAAAAAACATATTTACAACACCAATAGTTTTAAACCTCATAAAAGATCTTGACTCGTCAACTTGTGCAAAACGACCCAATCGAGCATCATATGTAATAATATCTTCTGATACATCCTCACTTGACAAATATACAAGTTCTTTTTTCTCTCTATAGGCTCCCGACCATTTTTGTATTGAAAGCAATATTTCGGCATTAGTCAAAATCGCACTTGTAGGAGTTCTTATTATTATGCCGACTTTTTCGAGCCTTTTAATTTGACCGGATTTATCGATTTCTTTCTTAACTCCATAAGATGAACATGAAGCAAATAAGAGAGAAATAAGTGCTGTTATTAAAATTAAAGATATTCTTTTCATAATTGATATTCCATACTATTTATATGAGATAATTTCAAATATTTCAGATGCAAAACCTGAAACTTCGAAGCTTACTCGGTCATTACTCAAACCATTTTGATACTTAACAAGATTAAAATGTTCGAGCCATTTAAGCAAGTAAAAATCTAAAAATGAGGCAAAGATTTTATCAGGAGTGAAAGATTTATTGTTTTTATTTGAAATATCCGCTAAATTTGAGATACCTGTTAAATCAGAAAAACGATTTGAGATACTTTGAACATCTACTATTGTTTCTTTTAAAAGCATATCTTTAAATATATTTCTATCATTATATAAAGATTTTGCCATATCTACATTTGAAGGAAATATATCTTCCCATTCAACCAAATTCCAAAATGCTTTTAACAGTGCAAGGTAAATATCAATATCTGAATCTGACGGCAAATCAAGAATAATCTCGCCCTTAAAATGTTTAATCATTTTGCCTGCCTTCATTATGTGAGCTAATTGACTATAATAGTATTTAATTAAATCTTCATCTGCATCGCTCAAAAACGAGTTTGCCTTTTTGCAAACAATTTGCTTGTAAAAATTTTCAGGCAATATTCTTTCTTTTTCGACCTTCCAAGGCTTAGATAATAATGCAATTATGTTTTTAACAAGCTTTAAAGCATTACAGTTTGAAATATTGCTTAAAATATCTTCTGAGTAATAATCATCAAACGAACAAGCCTTATAATAAGATGAAATCACATTAAACACATCCGGTTCACCTTGTACTTCAACTGATTCAGAATGATAAAATTTAGCACAACTTTTAATTACAGTCGAAATGCCTTTTATTTTAGCCTTACGACTACTTGATGATACAGTTTCCATTAAACTTACCTTGAAAATAATAAACACGAATATTTTTAAATAAACTATTCGTGTGACCCAACTTTGCCAAAGTAATTTATAAATTAATTAAGTAAATTAATTTTTGTAAATAAGATAAAAAAAATTCGCAATTACCATTAATTCCATTAATAATATTAATGCCATTAATATTATTAACACCATTAATTCTATTAATTTACTTGAAATACGACATAAGAAGGTTAATGAGGCTCTTTTATATGTTCGACAACAATAATTATTATATTACTAAAAAATAATTCGCAAAGCACCCTCTACTCTATGGTCTATAATCTTGTTCTCACTATGTCTCATTTCAAGTCTAAGGGAAACCCTGCAGCGTTTGTCCATATTAGCATTTTCAATATCGGCAATTAAGTTTGCTGCAACAAGAATTAAACTTTTAGATATAAAGCTACCTGTAGAAATAGCATCTGCCAACACTGCTGCATTTGCATAAACAGAATTACCATTTGATATTTTGTAGTATGCACATTCTGTTCTATATCTAACTTTATTAAATATTTGATGTTTAAATGCTACACCCATTCCATAAGATGCTTGAGATGTAGACCTGTTCTGATATACAGAATAGGCTTTAATCTCTTTACGATAAAATTTTCGAGTCGAAACATTCATTTTTGTCTGATAAGACTCTCGCATATCAGCCCTATCAGAATTTAAATAAGTAAACCTACACTCGGCAGAAAACGGTTTAGAAGTATACTTAGCCGATATAGCTTCTCTTCTCACATATCTTAAATATTTATAATATGCAGATGGATTATTACTGCTCTCAGAAGATGTTGCTATGCCTACTCTAACCTTATCTGCCGGTCTAAGCGATACCGATACATCATAAATTTCAGAAGGAGACGAAGGATCAGAAGAAAGAGGTGCAAAATAATCATCAGAGGTTTTTCTAAAAATGCTTTTAATTACAAATCGTTTATAATCACAAACAAAGCCCCCTGCAAAAGAAAAGCCCCCATCTCTATATTGAGAATTTCTTTTTCCCGAAGCTATCTCGCTGTAAATTGATATATATTGATCCCAATACTTTAAAAAGATTCCGCCTCCTTCGTATCCCATTTGAGAACCCCAGCCCATCTCATTATCACGATAACCTGTTGCCATTCTTCTATTAGTTAAATCAAAAATACCGCCGGCATAGTAATATGTTTGAATAAGAAAAGTATCGTAAAGGTTACAATTCACTATAATCCCGGCATCGTTTATATCTACAGGTTGATTGTAAACTGAATCAGGATTAAGTTTACTTTCTATTGTACTCATTTCAACCGAGGTTATTGCCGAATCAAAATCAGAATTTCTATAAAATCTTGGCCGATTTGAAACAAACGAGTACACACTCAATGACAGTGCATCCCATTCTCTCACAAAACCTGCACTCAACCCTCTCATTGAGTAAAGCGGATTTGCCGAGTTAGAGGGTTTTATTATTTTTGAAAACTCTAACCCTGATCGTGGATTGTATAAATCCCCGCTAAAAAACTTTCTTTGCCCAAGGGCTATCCCCAATCCGCAATTAACATTATAGTGTCCAAATACAAATCTCAAATATGGCGATACCCCATTAAGCACTAAACGCCAAGTAAATAGGTTTTCTTTATTTTCCATAATCATATAATGCGACAGCCTAAAACTATCGGCATCGCTCAATTTTAAAAGATAGCTTTCCCTAAAATATAATTTCTCGGGTTCATCATAGTTTAGGGCATCACGTCTTGTTTCAAGTTTAATTTCAGAAACAGGATACTTAGAGGCATAAACGCCACTCATCAATATAAGAATCAAAATGAGAATTAAAAATGCTATAAATACGGTGCGCATATTTTTAAAACCTTGTCCTTAATTGATTTGTTTAAGCCGTCCATAGATTGTATTCGTTGCCTCTTGTTTGGGGCATTGTCTTGAATTATATCTATTATTTCGAGTACAGCTATCGAGCTTACCCCTGCACTGCTCAATTGTGAAAATATTTTATTTTTGTCTTCAGAAGTTAAATAACGTCTTGGCGTGAAATTGGTCTTTTTTGTTACTTTTCTTGTGTTTTCTACTTGGGTTCCTTTTTGCTTTGCTGCAAAACCCCATGCCTGATCGTATAAGTTTATTATATCGGCACGAGTAAAGCCTAATTGAACAAGTGCTTTTTCTGAAACGTCTCCCATTGTTTCACGGTATTTAACTATTCTTTCAAGTAATTCTATATCTATATAATCTAGTTGTAGTATCTCAGAGGCATCAGCTTCGTTTATATTGATTTTGCTTATTGCAGATTTTGCAGATTTTTTCTTCGTCAATGGATAATCAAGATATGATATTGACTGAACATCTACAGGCTCATACCTTAAAACTGCATGAATACTATGAGTAGACCCTAGGTATGGATGTGATGTGAGAGAATATGATACGCTCAAATGTTTAAGATCCATGTTAACCCCAAAAGAGTATGATGTCGTTTCGCGAGAGTATCCTACTTTTAAAGACAATTCAGATAATAGTTTTGCCGAAAAAGAAAAAGTATTTATATAGCAAAACTCTGTAGAGGTTAAATTATAAGTAAAAGCTAAACCCCTAACTGCTATTAGAGATGTTCCTACACTCCAATTAGAATTTAATAACCGTGGTTCATTATTATACTTTTGGATTATGTTTTCAATACAAGCAGCAAAAGATATTCTATCAAAAAACAATATATTGCTGTATAAGCCTATATCAAATTGTTCGTCTTTCCATGTTAGTTCGTCATCATATGAGTTGAGCTTATAAAAATTAAACTTTGTGCCTATGCCCCACATATCAAATAATCTGACACCTGTGCCAAGTGCAAATGAATCTTCACAATATCCCTTTACCGAAAATCTTTTCCATGAAGCACATAATCCACTTTCTGAAAAGGGAACTATTAAATTAAGTAGTAACGAAGATGCATTATCAAACGAATAAGGAGACCTTCCTGAAAAGCCTATGGAAGGACCTCCCACCGAAAAAATATACGATGGATTGAGAATGCTATCGGGTACTATGCAATCTGATGCAGCAAGCGTATACGGAAAAAACTCCATAGGTTCAGGAGGAATATAATCAAATGCCGAGTACAATATCAATGCAGAAAGAATTATCGTATTCATAATTTACTTCGCTATGATTATTGAAAAATTTGCGTTTGAGCCTTTTCTTCGCCGTGTGGCAACAGCTTCTATTCTACAAAAAAATATTCCCGGAGTAAATGTTTTAAGTTTACTGCTTCTCCATTTAACAGTATAATCACCCGGAGGCACCGAGTTAATAAGGTTAGACGAGTACACCATAACCCCTGTTGAAGTAAATATTCTATATCTTATGGAACATTCTTCGTATATAAACAAAGGTATATCTATAGAAGATAGGTTTTCTGTTTGTTTAACTAAAACTCTGTCTTTTTTAAGTCTAAAAATATCTCCCCTAAAATCGGGATCACTTATTATGTTATCTCTACCCGGAGTTTGAAATTTTGTTATAGCAAAATCGTCTTTACTACGGGTTACCGAATCGTTTATTCGAGAAACCGATTCATATCTTAGAAGCCCTTTTGGACCTATGTCTATCGATACTTTTTGAACATCTTCACTTTGGGTCCACATACCAAAGCTCATTGCTCTTCTAATATAGCCCGCAATAGTTTGATTGGGAGTTCCCTGATTGTTGGAATAGGCAACAAAATCAATCATTCCCCCATTGGTTGAATCGTTGTCGGTATCTATTGCAATAACACCTTCGGTGTTCCATAGAGCCGTAGCAAAATTATTGCAGTAAACTTCTAAATAGCCGTTTCCATTTAGATCACCGGTATAATCGTTTTCTGATTGACCCCCTCTTGAATGCATATACACCACAAGAAATCTATCATCGTATGGAGTAGACGGATCGTTTTGAGTTTTTAGGGTTATAGTTACATTGGATATTCTGGTATTTTGACCATAATATGGGGTCACAAATAATTGTGATACCTCCATGCTTTCGCCGGGTTTTCCTATGAGTTTTAGTTCAACCCAATCATTGTCGGTATTTGTCACAAACTCGTTTATAATAAGCTGTGCCGAAAATGCTTTTGTAGATGCTAATAAAAATAAAATTAAAGTTATCGTTTTCATATTGTGTCTCCTCAATATATTAAACGAATGGGAAATGGAAATTGCCGAAATTTTTGAATTTTTTTTTGATTTTTTGAAAAAAAATTCAATTTTTATAACTTTTTTTGTTTTTTTGGGGTATTTTTGTAAAATACGAAACTTTGGTGTTAAGGGGCTTAACGCCAGCCCCTTAACAATCCCCGTCGTTCCTGCGGAAGGCTTACGCGTTGATTTTCGCGCATAGCTTCGCTATGACTGCGAAAGCAACGCTACTTGGTGTCCGCCGCTTCGGGCGGACGGTTTAGGGTCTTGTTTTTTTAGAAAACTTTTATGAGGGTGGCAGAATAACCTACTAAACATAAGCATTAAAACTATGCCTAATCCCGATAATATAGCTCCCATAATCTCCTCTCTTCATCTTTTTTCCTTAACAACTTTTCAACACCAGCTTTTTGATTTTGTATTGCTCGTTGTCGTGTTTCAACAAGTTTCCTTTCACTTGGTGTTAAAAATCCATGCCTTAACATTGCTTCAAGGGGTTCTAATTGGTCTCTGAAATCTCTGTTCCATGCTCGTAGTTGTTCTTCGCTCATATCCTTGACACACGTAAGAGAGTTTGTACTTGTTAAACAAATGCAGTCTCTCCCAGTAGGGGTTCTAACATTGACACACCAAGAGCCTACATTCGTTTCGCCGTTAGCGTTTAAATATTTCAACCAAGCTAATTCTTTTAAATACTCTTCCGGTACACCCTCTCTTGGAGCTTCCTTTACCAAAGGTATTTCTTTTTCAGTGCCCAATAGGTTAGATTGGGTATATCCAATCATAAATAAACTTATTACTATTATTAAATATTTCATATTCTAAATCCTCCGTTTTTATTAATATCATGTGACATACCAAAATATGTCAACTATTTATTATTTTATTAATTTGAAAAATACCCCATGTGTTTCCACGTATAGCAAACAAGGAAAGTATAAAATAGCATTATTTAGAAATTTTATAAAGCTTTAGCAAATCTTCTTCAGTAATTCTGATTCCAACTCGCTTCAAAGACTTTATTTGTTTCTCGAAAATAGCCTTGACCATTGTTTCTTTGGTTTGCCTATCTCCATAGTGAAAAGCTCGATGGCAAGTTGGGCAAATACAAAGAATGTTTTCCACACAGTCTATGTTTTTCCCATATTTATCCCAGAAAAGCATGGCATTGGGTTCTGTGCATGGAATGAGATGATGTCCTTCCATATATGATACCCCAGCCTTAGTTACAAATGTTGTATGACTACTGTCGATTTGGCATTTGTGATTTTCTCTTTCCAAAGCCAACTTTTTTAATCTGTTATTTTTCTTCACAGATTTTTTAGTGCCAGCCCCCACTATTTCAAGTGGTCTGTTTGATGCACTTTCTGCAAGATTATCATTAGAAGATTTTCTAAAAGATTTTGGAATTGAATTGACTTTTTTTAGAATCTCTTCTTCAGTCATAAAAGGAATCTTCAATATTGGAACTATTTTGTACTGTTTTAGAGTTTCAATGTCCTTTTTGAGACTATCAGGGCAGGATTTCTTATACACAAGACGGCCCCCTCTTGTATATACATAGTGCCTAAGGGGTTGGGAGTCATAGTTGTATTCACATGTAACTCCACCATTCTTATAACCTATGAAATTAATACCTACACCATTATATCGTGCAGATTTATCGGCACGCAATTCATCAATTAAAGTTTGTTCTTCTTTATTGATTTTACCGTCTTTCCTTGATTGTTGTAGGTATTTTTGTCTAATCCCTTTCTTAATTCTATCGTCGCGTGATAGGATTTTGCTAGTTTTAATTCTGTTATTCACAATAACCTCCTTTAATTTTAATTTCTACATCTACAATTTGCATTTTTATCCTCCTTATTAAATAATTAAACTTACTCCTCTTAAACTTTTGGGCATGAGTAAGACTTTTAAATCCAAAACCCATCGCATATTCGTCGGCAACGGTTTTGAATACTCTACTGTACTGTTTATATTCAATCTTGTTTCGATTAAGCATAGTAGACCTTTCCATCTTATCTAGTAACCCTAAAACATCTAAATTTGCGATACGACTTGCTGAGTTCATTCCACTCCATCCATTGTGAATTTTATTGTTTTCCATATCTACCTCCATTCTTATAATAATATTTAGTGCAATTTGCACTATTCACTGCAAAATTTAAGCTCATATAGATACCTCCTCTATTGTAGTCTTATAACCTTCGTCAATCCAATCTTGCATAGTCCAACAACCTGTCATGCCCCTAGTCTCAGCCATAGACAAACTCCTATTGTCTTCTCTGTAAGCACGCAACAAATGGAGATATAACTTGCAAGGCGGATAATGCTCTCTATAACTCATCATGCTATTTCCCTCCTCGAATACATAATATCTTTTTCCCGAAGCCATGCGTCAATCCAACGTCTGGCAACTTTTAGGGAATGAACAGTTTCACTCCCTTTACCCATTTTACACAAATCAGGAATCCTATACATAGCAACTCCACGATACTCTATTCTAATAATTTCGAATCCTCTATAAATCATATTACACATACCTCCTTTCTTAAATATTTTGATGTAATTTTCTTTGCCATTTAATCCTCCTTACTTTAATTGTATCGTTTATCATATTAAATACCTCCTTTCGATTTATTATAAAAAAATTAATACTCTCTATTAATAAGGAAAGCACCATACACAGTTCAATGTGTATGGTGCTTTCCTTAAAATGGTAAAAAGGTACTAACTAAATATTGCTATAAAAAAACAAATGCCAAGACACAGGTAATAAGCCATGACATAAAGTTACAAGTTGCCCATTAACTTGATAACCATTTACATATAAACCACGACTTTTATTTTTCTCAATACAACATTTACTGAATAAGTAGAAATTAGCTGTTCAAAATAATAAAAGTCTGCTTCAACCAGCAAAAGGTTAAAGTCTAATTTAAAAATTATTGCAAACGCCTTGGCTTCTGACATAGTGAAGCCGCTACTATCATAGTAAATCACATAAAATTGAAAATGTCAAGCACTTTTTTATATTAGCATTAACTTTTTTTAATTTTATAGATCCTTGACTTCTAACATAATGAAGTAACTATTGTAATATTAAATCACATAAAATTGAATTTGTCAAGCACTTTTTTATATTAGCATTAACTTTTTTTAATTTTATAGATCCTTGACTTCTAACATAATGAAACAATTATTGTAACAATTGAATCACATAAAATTGAATTTGTCAAGCACTTTTTATATTAGCATTAACTTTTTTTAATTTTAT
>Ga0099364_10003537_pt1 | contig 24189 bp, 23 predicted proteins | sample TergutTh196P3_FD_73070 | JGI IMG/M metagenome (GOLD analysis project Ga0099364, IMG submission 73070) | Microcerotermes parvus P3 segment gut microbial communities from Pointe-Noire, Republic of the Congo - Th196 P3 | ecosystem: Host-associated > Arthropoda: Insects > Digestive system > Gut ...
AGTCTATTCCTCTGAATAGAGAGGTGTTTGACAGCGGGGAATTTTCTATTCTATGCGCGGCTAGGCTTAGGTTGAGGTTTTAATTTATCAGTATCAACCCCTAGACAGACCTGCCCAAAAATGCTAATCTGAATCATGGCTAAAAAAGAAAAAACCCCCTTAGGGGAATCTGAAATTGCCCGGAAATTTAAGCAAAATCCGGGTCTTTATGTTGGTTCGGTTGTAATTCTTGTCCTTGTAACTGTGGTGTTTTTGGCAGGAGACCTGTTGTCACCCAGAGGCAGTGATTATGAAAATACTTATGGCTATTATGATAAAGTGCCTATAAGTATTGTGCCTAATAATATGTTTCATCAAACTATAGGCAATTACATTCAGTATTATCAGTCTCAAGGGCATGATATGTCAAACCAGTGGATTGCGGCACAAATCTGGCGTCAGGCTTATGAAGCGGCAGTTGTACATACGGCTATATTAAAATTGATGAATAGATCAAACTACCATGTGCCTGAAAAAACAGTTGACAAGCGGGTTGCTCAACTTCCTGAATTTCAGGAAAACGGCCGCTTTTCTCCAACACTTTATAATCGTATGAAAGAAACTGACCGTCTTGCCAAATGGCGGCAAACGCAGGAAGAAATAGTAAAGAACCTTTATTTTAGCGATTATTATGACGGTATGTTGATGACTAACGCAGAAGCGGAATTTATTGGCAGCTTAGCTTCTCCTGAAAGAAATTTTCAAGTGGTAAGTTTTAGCGTAGAAGATTATCCTGAGTCTGAATTTATTTCTTATGGCGAGGCTAACGCGCACCTTTTTGATTCCATCCATTTATCCAGAATTACTGTGACGGCAAGTGAAAGAGAAGCAAAAAAAATACTGGATACTATTCAATCAGGGACAATTACATTTGAAGATGCCGCCCGTGCCCATTCCCAAGACGGTTTTGCCGACAGAGGAGGGGATATGGGTACAAGGTATAATTTTGATTTAGAAAGAGATATTCCTTCTTCTGAAGACAGAGATGCAGTTTTAAATCTTCGTCAGGGAGAGCTTAGCTCGGTTATAAAAGCCGGAGAATCTTGGGTAATTTATAGAGCGGAAGAAGAATTAGTAAAAGCAGATTTTGAAGAAGAAATTGTCATGGAAAGAGTGCGTTCTTATTTAAGAAATTTTGACAGAGGGCGAATGGAAGACTGGGCAATTCAAGAAGCCAATGATTTTACCTCTTTTGTTACAGAAAACAGATTAAGTTTTGAAGATGCAGCCCGTATAAGAAATATAGAAGCTCGCAGTTTTGGACCATTCCCTCTAGTTTACGGAGGCCCTGAAATTATTGCGTATTATGGCGGATCTCCAATGATGCTGTATTCTGTTTTTAATAATTTTGAAATACCGGGTTTTGATCCAAATTATATGACAGATTTATCTAAAAATGAAACTTTTTGGAAAGCTGCTTTTTCAACTCCGTTGCAAACTCCGTCTGAACCTGTTGTTCAGGGAAACAATGTGTTTGTATTTATGCCTACAGAAGAAATTTCCGTAGAAGAAACTACGGCAAAAGATGTTGCTTCCATGTATTTATCTTATTGGATGGGTATGCTTGCAGAACAATCCATGCAGCCTTACTTTATGAACAATCCCAAAATGGATGATCGTTTCTGGCAGGTTTACACACCGTAGTGACTAAGAATGGTATTACGCTTCTTTCCGCGCATGATCCCGAATCTAAGTGCAGGAAAGTTGCGAATACTGTTACTGTCCGTGACAAAACCCTTTATTTGTGCCCCTCACCTCTGTATGGTTACGGACTGGATACACTTTTAGAAAATTTAAAAGACTGCCCCAATTCTGCTGTTCTTTGCATAGAAGCTGACCCTGAACTTTATGAGCTTTCTGTTAACAGTGATATTTTTAAGATCGATACCTTGTCTAACAAAAAATTGCGCATAACAAATATTTGTGAAATTGATAAGCTTTGCGCTTTTATTCGCAATGAATGGGGTGCAAGGAAATTCCGCCGTGCAGAGGTTGTACGGTTTACAGGCGGCTGGCAGCTTTTTCCTGAGCTGTACTCATCTGTTTTGGATGCGCTAAATCATGAAATTGCAAATGACTGGAGCAATGTGCTTACCCTTACAAAACTGGGACGGCTATATATCCGCAATATGTTAAAAAACTTACCCCTTATTCAAAATTGGAAATCTATTGGAGAGTTGTCTTTTGGAGATTCTCCGGTTCTTGTATTGGGTGCGGGACCTTCACTGGATGAAGCATTGGACAATCTTCCTGAAAAGCGGGATTTTAAAATTATTTGTGTGGATACCTGTTTAGGCGCGTTAAAGGACAGAGGTATTGTCCCCGATCTTGTTGTTGTTCTGGAAAGTCAGCACTGGAATCTGCGGGATTTTATTGGTTGTAAAGGGTGGGCCGTTCCCGCTGCGTTTGATCTTTCCGCGCTTCCTGCCTCAATGCAGGTGCTTGCAGGAGAAGGGTATCTTTTTATGACACCGTGGACTGACCTTAGTATCTTTGAAAGACTAAAAAATGCCGGTCTTCTTCCTGAAGTTGTTCCTCCAATGGGTTCTGTTGGTCTTACTGCTATGGAAATTGCGCACCGTTTGACAACAGGGAAAATAATTCATGCCGGTTTTGATTTTTGTTTTAGTATCGATAAATATCATGCAAGAGGCGCTCCGGGGCATAAACAAAAATTAAATACGCATAACCGTTTTAGCGGGTTGTTGAATACTGCGGCTTTTGGGGTTGGGGTTGTTAGGGATGGCGTTAATTATACTATTCCGATTATGAGGAAGTATAGAGAGATGTTTTTGGATATTTATTCCTCGCGCAGAGGCGCTGAGGTACAGAGAGCGCAGAGGAAGATTGAGGGAGATTTAAATGTTTTTATTAGGGGGGAGATTTGTAGGTTGGGGGAGTTGCGGGGGATGCTTTCTGGGGAGAAAACTTTGGAGGGAGAAAGATTGCGTGCGTTAATAGAAGAATGTGATTATTTGTGGGCGCATTTTCCTGATTATGCGGGAGGCGCTAAACCTAATTGTGAAGATATATCGTTCTTGAATAGGGTACGGGTAGAGATCGATATTATGCGGAAATTATTGTTGTAACCTTTTGTTATTACTGCAATTTTCTCATTATGTTGACAAAGTTTTTACTTTATGATTTAATAGCTAATTATGAGGGATAAATGTGATTAAGAAACAGACTTTGCTAAAATTCTTTATTCCTGTCATTTATACTGCTGCTATACTTGTATTAGTATTATATCAATGGAATCAACAAGCTGCAGCCCGGCACGGCGGAAACAGTCCCCTGTATCGAAACCTCATGGAGTATCCTACCTATGTCAGACATGGTTTTGATTTGGCGGAAATTCAGAATATGCCGCCGACATTTGCGTTTGAAGAAAAAGAAGAATGGATGCTCTTTACATCCCCTCAGCTTAGGATTATGAATTCTCCCTTGCCGGATTTGCCCAAAAGAACTTTTCTTTCACCTTGGGGGAAGGATGAGCAGGAATTTACAATCGTTATTCCTATAGAAATTGACAGAAGGGCATTGGAGTATCCGGTAGTATTGGGGATATATCTTGGTTATATTGGGGAAAACTGGGAAATCTATTTTAACGGTGAACCTGTACGAAGAGAAATGCACTTGGACGATACAGGGCAAATTACAGACCGCCGTAACTGGCGGGATGTGCATTTTCCGATAGATCATTTTCTTCTGGCTGTAGGTACCAATATGCTTGCGTTTAGAATTATTGGAGACCCCGCCTTTAGTGAAACCGGAATGTATTATTCATCGCCCTATTATTTGGATGATTACAATATAATAAAAAGCAGGAACTTGTATATTCTGCCATTGCTCCTTTGCGGTCTTTTTGGGTTTACCGGTTTTTATCACTTGATAATTTTTGTTTCAGTCAGAAAAAAACAAGAACTTAATTACCTTTATTACAGTTTATTTTCTTTTGCGCTCTGTATTTATACATTTGTACGCATGGGTATTGTTTATTCCATTATTCCTGATTCAGATATTACAATTCGTTTGGAATATGCATCACTGTTTATGATGATTCCCTTGATTGGTCTTTTTATTGAACATTCAGGATGGGGTAAAGCTACTAAAATAAGCTGGGGTTTTCTGCTATTCTATGCTGTCTTAAGCCTAACCCAGATTTTATTCTGTAACCAATATGGCAATGAAGTTTTGATGTTATGGAACGCAACCGTTTTGTTTTATTTTTCATATATCTTCTTCTACGATGTTGTGTATTTTTATTTCCGCAAACAACGCAAAGAAAAAAGCGATAATTTCTATGCCTTAAATATGCTTATTGGTTCTGCGCTGGTTTTTATTTGTGGGATTATAAGTATTTTAGATACGCTGTTGTTTCAAAGCGGGCTTAGCATTTTTTTATACAGTACCTGTGTGTTTCATATTCTCATAGCTATCAATTTGTCTGACCAGTTCAGGAGAATGTGCAATAAGCTGGAACAAACAAACATCATACTGGAAGCTCAGGTTCAGGAGCGCACCCTTGAGCTAAAAGAACAGACTGCTATAGCCATGGAAGCATCGCAGGCAAAGAGTAATTTTCTTGCCATTATGAGCCATGAAATTCGCACATCGTTAAATTCTGTAATTGGCTTTTCTGAAATTGAGCTTAAGAGCAGTCTGCCGCCGGAAAGCAAAGAGAATATTGCTTATATACATCGTTCCGGCACAATGCTTTTGGGGATTATCAATGAAGTGCTGGACATTTCAAAAATTGAATCAGGAAAATTGGAACTGGTTCCGGTAGAATATGAAACTGCTCCTCTTATCAGTGACACAGTAGACCTTAACAGGGTGCGAATAGGTGAAAAACCCATACAATTTGTGCTGGAAATTAACGGCAATTTTCCTTCCAAACTTATTGGCGATGATTTGCGGATAAAGCAAATACTTAATAATCTGCTTTCAAATGCAATAAAATATACAAATGAAGGAACAGTCAAATTAACAGTGAGCAGTGAACAGGCTGCAATTAACAATGAGCAGCTAACAGTGATTCGATTTACAGTAACTGACACCGGCATAGGTATCCGCTCTGAAGATAAGGAAAAACTATTTGAAAACTACACTCGGCTTGATGTACAGGCAAACAGAAGAAGTGAAGGAACCGGACTTGGTCTTTCCATTGCCAAAAATCTTGCAGAGATGATGGACGGAAGTATTAGTGCAGAAAGTGAATACGGCAAAGGTTCTATTTTTACGGCAGAAATTATCCAGAAAAATATTGATGCTGAAACTATCGGAGAAGAAACCGCTGAAGCGCTGCGAAACTTCCGTTATGCATTGGTCAGAAAAGAAACAGTCATAACTAGTTTTAAAGTATCTGATGGCAGAGTGTTAGTAGTGGATGATTTAATGGAAAACCTGCTGGTAGCTAGAGGTTTGCTCAAATCTTACGGTATGCACATTGATACGGCAGCCTCAGGACAGGAAGCAGTTGATTTAGTAAAAAAGCAGCATGACGAGCAGCAGGATTACAATCTTATTTTTATGGATCACATGATGCCTGAAATGGACGGAGTAGAAACTGTCAAAGCTATCCGCGCGCTTGGCAGCCAAACTCCTGTAGTTGCTGTAACTGCCAATGCTCTGCGCGGAATGAAAGAATTTTTTATGGAACGCGGTTTTCAAGATTATCTTACAAAACCGATTAGCCCGCAAACACTGGATGAGGTAATAAAAACATGGATAACATTTGCCCCCCCTCTATGATTTTTTCTTCCGCGCTGGATACGCAGCGGCTGGACAAGCTGAATCATTTTTGCTTTGCTTTTGAAAGCGGGCGGGAAATTGACACGGAATATTTTCAAAAGTTTACCGCCTTTATTAAATCATTTAATATTGCAAATAATAAATTGGCAGAAATTTTAATCAAGGCCGGAGAAAAAGAAGATGCGCAAACAATTCGCAAAACGCTTCCTGTCTTATACAAAGAACTGAAAAGTCAGTTAGCTGCAAATAATGAAGGAATAGAAGGGAATGTACAGGAATTAATAGGGCAAATTAAACAAGCGCTTCAGGACGATGAAACTAAAACAGCAGGAGATATATTAAAAGCATTGGGAACAGTAAAACTTTCCTCCGCAGAACGGGAATTATACTTTACCTTGTACGATTCATTGGTGACAGATAAACCTGACCATGCGCTTATAGCAATAAATAAATATTTGGAGGTCATATGATTAAGGTTTTAATTGTAGAAGATCAGACTATGCTGTGTGATTTACTTGAACACTTGATTGGTACACAGAATGATATGGAAGTTGTAGGCAGAACAGATGATGCTGCCAAAGTTCCCGCATTGTGCAAGAAACTGAGCCCGGACATTGTACTTATGGATATAGTAACCAAAAATAATTCCAGCGGTATCCGTTATACATCTGAAATTCGTAAAAAGTTTCCTGATATTAAAATAGTAATTCTAACCGGCTTTCCGGAAATTACTTTTGCAGAAGAGGCAAAAAAAGCCGGAGCGCATAGTTACATTAATAAACACGCGGAAAAAGATCACCTGTTGTATGTAATTCGGAGTACCATGAAAGGGGACGGTATTTATCCCGGCCCTAATAATGAATCTCCTTTTGTAAACAAATTTAGTGAAAGAGAAATTACTATAGTTCGATTTGTATGTCAGGGATTGGATCGTGATGAAATGGCAAAAAAACTGGAAATATCGGTATCAATGATTAATCAGCATATAACATCTATACTGAATAAAACAGGTTTTGACAGTATTTCTAAATTTGCCATTTACGCTGTAGGCCAAGGTTTGGTTGTACCTGAAATTCACTGATCGTTTTGTTTAATGCGTTCGGCTATTTCTTTTGTTTCAGAAATCCATCCTTGAAGCTGGGCGGCTCTGTTATCGCTTGAAGGGTGGGTGCTTAACCATTCAAAGCCTCCGCCGTCCATGGCTGCCATCCTTTCCCAAAAGGAGGCCGCCGCTTCCTGTTTATAATCTGCAATGGTCATGAGGATAAGGCCGTAATAGTCCGCCTCATTTTCATGGCTTCTGCTAAAAGGTAAAAGGCCTCCTAAATGAGAACCTACACCGTAAGCGGCAAGGATTAAAACTTGAGTCTCAGAGGGCAGCTCCAGAAGAGAAGCTCCCAGAGAAAGACCCAATCTGCCAAGTTCCTGAAGTAAATTGGCGCTCATTCTTTGTTGACCGTGGTTAAGGATTGCGTGGGCAACTTCGTGTCCCATGATTACCGCAAGCCCGTCTTCATCAACCGCTAAAGGGAGTATGCCGGTATAAATTACAATTTTACCGCCCGGCATTACCCATGCGTTAACTTCATCGCTTTGAATTAAATGATATTCCCACTCATAATCATCCAGGTAATTTGCCTCACCTTGTGCGGCAAGCAGGGTTTCCGCCGCTTGTTTAATTCTGTCTCCAACTCTTTTTACCATTTCCGCTTCCGGTGTTCCTGTAACAATGGTGTTTTCATTTAAGAATTCTTCATATTGCTGAAAGGCCATAGGAAAAAGCATATTGTTGCTCATAAAAGCCATAGTCTTTTGACCTGTTATAGGATTCCTACTGCAAGCCGCAAAAATCAAACAAAATATTACCGGAATAACAAATAATTTTTTCATACGATGCTACCTTACTTCTACTTCTTTATTCAAAAAACGGCGTAAACTCAACAAGCTGGAGTGAACCGTCCATGCCGCTTTCTGTGATGTAAAAGTATTTTACTGTGCCTTCGTACTCAAATTGTATTCCTCTGGCTGGTATCCCTGATCCTATACTTACACTTACTACAACGGGCATTGTGGGAGTAATTGCTACAGTGCTGAATAATTGTTCTCCAACAAGTAATACAAAATTGCCTTCGGAATCTTCAGAAGGTATTATTTCTATGTAAGCAAAACCATATATAACTTCTTTAGTCCTAAAAATAATTCTTTCACTTGTTTGTTCATCAGCAAAGAAATGATGATCACCTGTAATTGTGCCGCTCACTTTGCCAATGCTTATTATTTGAGAGTTTTTCTCTCTGCCGCCGCCGGCAAAAGCCGCCACAGCGCAAACCAAAAATAACATCAATCCTAGGGTTATGATTTTTTTCATACACCTCTCCTTAAAAAATATTTTGTCATAGGCAGATATTTCTCTGCCTCTACGACCTACTCTAATCTCTACGACTACCCACTACCTCGTTTCTGCATGAAGGGTGCAGCGGCCGGTTGTGCCTGCGCCGTTTGTAGATGTTTTTATCTCTATAAAATAAGTTCCGGGATTGAGTCTTTCATGGATAAGACCGTTATTGTTCTCACCGGAATAATCGTTTTCTGTAATAAGATTGCCCCGGTTATCATGGAGGAGCAGGGTAGTGTTTAAGTTGCCCCTAGTTTGTACAACAAAGACGGCTCCGTTGCGAGGCGCCTCATAACGATACCAGCGAGACTCATTAGTTGTGCGGAAATAAACAGGGATAGCTTCTCCAAGTTTTATAGGAACAGCCCTTGAACGGTCTGTGTTGCGTTCGGTATCTGCAGGAATTGGATCATTACTTGCAAAGATGGTATAAGAGCCGGATTCGCTGTTGCTGAATCCCCTGACCATAAAGAAATAAGTTTGATTAGGCTCGGCAAGAATTTCGATTCGGGCATTAGTGCCAACGCCGCCGTCATCGTTTTGTGTTAATATATTGTATTGAGCATCATAAGCATACATGTAGGTATCTACTGTATTGCCGGAAGTTTCCGCAATAATATAACCGGCGGCTGTTGTGCGGACACTGTACCAGTCTTTTGCTCCTTCAGAAAGATTTGCCTGCCGCGCCGTTCCAAAACTCAGTTCTGTAGCTCTGGGAATAGGGTCAATGCTTGCCCAAATGCGGTATGGCCCTGTTACATGGCTGGCAAACCCCCTTAATTTAAATAGATATGTTCTGCCTGTTGTAGTAACCATTTCTATTCGGGCATTGGCGCCTTCACCACCATCGTCATTTTCCATAATTAAATTTCTCTGGGCATCATAAACTTCTAAATAAGTGTCTGTGTCACCGGTAGTCTCAACTATTAAAAAACCATTTGAAGCAGCTCTGACACTGTACCAAATTTCAGACCCATTATTCAAAGTTCCTGCAACAGGAGAGCCTCCCAACCGTAATTCCTGTGCATTTTGGGCAGATAAACAAAATGCGGCAAATAAAAATAACGCTAAAAAAACAAAAACCTTTTTCATAAATAATCCCCTAAATTAAATATTTACATACTCCGGCTTGCCTAAACTTCTTAGGTGGGCAGCCGCTTTTTCAGCTTCACCTTCACAAACATAAGCGCCTTGTGCGCGGATTGGGAAGGGGGCATCGTTGCTTGAATAGAGCATATCACCTTTGCCTAAAAGTTTCTCTGCCCCGGAAGAGTCCAGAATAATGCGGCTGTCATTGTTAGATGCAACCATAAAGGCAATGCGCGCAGGTATGTTACTTTTGATGATCCCTGTAATTACATTTGTGGACGGCCTTTGCGTTGCCAAAATTAAATGAATGCCCACGGCACGGCTTTTTGCGGCAAGACGCGCAATGACTGCTTCAGTTTCCTTGCCGGATACCGCCATAAGGTCTGCAAACTCATCAATAATGACCACCCAATAAGGCATAGGAGCAAGCCCTTTTTCAGCGGCATTTTTATTATACGATTTTATATTCCGTGCGGTTGCTTTGCCAAGAATCTCATAACGGCGTTCCATTTCTGTAACACAGTGGCTAAGAGCCGCAAGAGTTTTTTCAGGATCGGTGATAACAGGTGTCAGTAGATGAGGAATGCCGTCATAGAATGACAGTTCTACAATTTTAGGATCGATAAAAATCATTCGGCATTGAGAAGGAGAAAGCTGATAAAGCAATGACAGGATTATCGAATTAATACATACCGATTTGCCGGAGCCGGTTGTACCTGCTACCAAAAGATGCGGCATTGTTGCAAGGTCAACTGTTAAAATCTCACCTGTTATGGTTTTGCCTAAATACACAGGCAAAGCTTTTTCTGTAGGCTCGTCATGCTGCCGGTCAATGCAGCTTTCTATAGTTTTTCTAAAACTTACAAGGTCCCGCTTTTTATTTGGAACTTCAATGCCCACGGCATTTTTACCCGGAATAGGAGAGAGTATCCTTAAACTTTTTGCTGCAAGCCGCAGAGCTATATTATTTTCCAGCTCAGTGATCTTTGAAAGTTTAATTCCGGGAGCTGGGAGGATCTCATACATGGTAACAACCGGGCCGCGGATAATTCCTGTTACTTCCGCTTCTATTTTAAACTCAGCAAGGATTTCTTTTATAACTGCCGCCTGAGCCTGTGTTTCTTCTGTATGATCTTCTTGGCTTATTGAACATTCATTGAGGATACCGTCTATTGGAAGGGAATAGTGTTCCCATGTTTGCTTTGGCGGTGGCGGCATATTCGGAGAAGGCGGCGGCGGAGGCATTGACTGAGACGGTGCCGCAGACTGCGCAGGTGCCTGCCCAAAAAGCACCATGATTTCCGGCGTTGTCTGCGCCTGCTGCCATGATGCCATTCCCTGTTTCCAGACAAGGGTTTCCCTGACTATTTTGCTCTGCCCAATAAGCTGGGAAATTTCCGTAACAGTAAAAGGCCCCGCCTGTCTGCCGTCAATCGCTGCATAGAACGCGCGTTGTTCTTGTGGCGGCTGCATAGGCATTTGAGGCGTACCCCTCATGCCCATACCCATTGGGTTCATGCCTCCCCCCATCATGCTCCCCATCATTCCGCCCATCATCATCTGTTGAGTCAACATCTGCTGCTGAGACATTCGCGTGGTTCCAGTAGTAGTTCTTTTTTTAGCCATAAAAACCTCTTTGCTATGGTTGGCGGCAGAAACTACTCTTCAACCTTTGTGTATACACCTACAAAACTTAGGCCAAAAAGATTTTCTTCGCCGGAAAGAGTAAGCGTATTGCCTGAAATGCTGAAGCCTACCCTAAATTCACTCATTTCCTCGTTCCCTGGCCATACTACTGTATTGCCTTCTTCAAACATATCAAAGTGAATGGGTCTTCTATTAGGATCAAAGGTATAGAATCGAACTACCCAATCAGCATCATAGCGATCCACCCAAAACTCCACCATTCTTATATCGCCGCCATCCTCTCTTGCCCAAAAACCTTCAAGCGATTGCTGAGCTGCATCTGCAGCCGAGCCGCTTGTAGACTCCTTGCCGCCGCCGGCAAAAGCCGCCACGGCGCAAACCAAAAACAACATCAATCCAAGGGTTATTATTTTTTTCATAATATCCTCCTTACAAATATTTACATAGGCATACGCCCTGTATGACAAATATCAATGCTTTATATTGTAGATAATTAGCGTATATATAAAAAGCAAAATGCCGGTAATGATTATATAAGGCGGCATACTGAAAGGAACAAAGCAGAATATAGTTTGTTGTACAAGCACTGCCGTAAAGAAAATAATTGATAGTACTCTTGTGTTTAAGGTTGTTCCCTTGCTATTTTTAAAACGGACAGAGATAGCCCCGGCAAGTGTAATAAACATTGCAATACCGCCGCCAATGGCATTGGCAAGGGGGATATCCGTTTCCGCAGTGTTGATAGCGAATAACGCATAACCCCCCATGGCTGCGATACCAAAGGCAATCAGCAGATTAACATAATTGAATTTCATGAGACAGAATCAAGCGGAGGAGGAGCAAGCGCAATAATACGGAGCATTTCCGGTAAATCTTCAGCGCGCTTCCATGCAGGCATTCCCTGATGCCAGACAAGGGTATCCTTTGTAATTCTTTTTTCATTCACCAGCCTTATAACCTCGGTTTCAGAAAAAGGTCCCGCCTGTTTGCCGTCCAAAGCGGCATAATATAAATGTGAAGGAGCCGCCGTTGTATTAGGCCCTTTCATAGAAGACGGCCAAGGCTGCATTGTTTCAGTCATTGTTTGGTTCATATTACGCATAACCTGACCTGCAACCGCTGCACTCATACCAAATTCAAGAAGCCTATCCATTGAAAAACCACTATTACAATTCATAATTGCTCTCCTTAGTATTCTTCTTGTCATTTATGCTGCCGGAGGCGGCGGTGGCGGCATAGACGGAGCAGCACTTGCAAAAAGCGATGCCAGTTCCGGCACAGTTCCTGCCTGCTGCCATTGCGCCATTCCTTCACGCCATACCATACTTTGGGCATTAACCTGTCCCGCGCCTACCAATTGAGCAAGAGCGTTCATATCATAAGGGCCGTAAGTTTGTCCGTCAACTGAAACACTAAACTGAACGCCAGCCACAGGTGCGCCTGGCATAGGCGGAGGAGCTCCGGCACCTGGCATAGGCGGAGGAGCGCCGGTACCGGGCATTGGAGGAGGAGCTCCGGTACCGGGTGCGCCGGGTACTGGCGGAGGCGTCATACCGGGCATTTGCTGGTTCATTTGATTAAACACATTACCCATCATGCCGGCCATACCCTGACCAACCGTGCCGCCCATAGCCATACCAGCTATCATTGCGCCGGGGTTAAAACCACCACCGCCGCCCATTCCGCCGCCGGCTCCCATAGTTCCCATGCCGGCTGCTGTTGCTTTAACCATTTCTTCTTGCGCTCTAAGCCTGTGCAAGTCCATACCGCCAAGGTCTGTCTGCATTTTCTGCGCGTATAGATTTTGATCGATTTGTCCGCTTTGTGCTTGCTGAGTTAGTTCGCGGTTGATGCGCATTGATTCCGCCTGATTTTCTACATTGGCGGCAGCCATTGCGGCGTTGGATTGCATGTTTATAGCATACTGATCCCTCATGCCCTGAGCGCCCAAATCAATTTGGGTTTCTGTTTGAACCTGAGTAAGTTTTATGACCTTCTGATACCCTTCACATTCTTTATTAAGCTCGATAGCCGAAAGGTTTAAATCTGTCAAGGTAACACCGTAAACATTTAAAAGATTTGCTGTTAAATCGGATTCTAAAATAGTTTTTATTTCTCTACGGCAGGTCTCAATTTGTCCCAGAGGTTTGTTGCCAAGCCTTACCATAATATCCATCATTGAATCTTTTACATTGCTGATAACGGCATCTTTTATTTTGTTTCCAAACTTACTCATGTCAAAATCAACAAGAGACTGTATATTAACAAAGTTTTTATAATCGACAATTTTAAAAGTAATAGTTCCCCGTACAGTAACTTCTACAGGGTGATCTGGGAGGCGCGGATCAAACATATTAAAGTAAGGAACGCCAAACTGTACCTGATTGACCCCTGCCATGTTGATAAAATAAACCTGAGCAGTAAATGGAGAGCCGCCGCCAAAAGCCGCGCCGACAATACCGGCTAGGATTGGAAGGTTTGCCGTCTTGATAGTATCACTGAAGTAGCCTTCAATATAGTCTTGAGTTCCGCCTGTTCCTTTTCCGGCATATTGGAAAACAGCAACTTCTCCCTGCCGGACTGTAAGACTAGATGAATAACGGATAGAGTTTTCACGGTTTGTGTTACCAGCTTCTTCCCCTTCCGGACGCCATTTGTAGATAAGCCAGTCCCTGTTTTGTTCGGGACTCATAATCATATCGGCCCATACGCCGCCTTTGTTTGGTTTGTTTTTATTACCAAAAATTGACATAACACACTCCTTCTATATTTATTTTTTAAAGTAAATTAAGCAATAAAAATATTACAATAGCAGCTATCAAAGTAACTGTAATGAGCATAAGTATAAATAAGATTACGGATTTTACCTGCCCTTTCTTTTTAGCCTGTGTAATTGACTGATACACAGCCTTTGTTCTGTCATAGAACTTTTTAATATGAGACATAGTTTCTGAATCACCCTGCAGTGAGATCAGAGCCCTGTCCTCTATCTTTTTGCACTTGTTTTCCCATACCTTTGCCCAAAAATGAGCGGAGGCTATTTCACCCATAGTTTCACCATGCCCAAGGTCTATTACACCTTCAGCCTTTGTTGATGCCATAAGAATAAATTCCAATATATCTTCCCGGTTATTAGGAATAACAAAATTTTCTATATAGCTCTTTTTTACTTTTTCTGATGGGGAAAGCACCGGGCGGGCAATAGCATTCTTGAAGTTTTTAATAATTTTAGCAATTAGAGCAACTGCACCAACAAGCACGCCAATAATTAATAAGCCGCCTACAGCCGATTTTTTTGAACTTGAGCTGGATTTGCTTTTGCTTGAGCCGGTTAAACTTGAACCGAGTAAAACACCCGTAGCCCCTGCCCTTAAAGTTGATGCCGTTTTATTTTTAGAAGATTTGGAGCCGGAGACCGCCGATTTATCTGAAAACCCTTTTTCTTTGGCAATTTTTTCATCTAGGGCATTGATTTCTGTAGAAAATTCTTTAATAGCGTCCGATACTTTGGCAACCCCAATCTCATGCCCACAAGCGCTGCACCTTGACTGGAAAGATTCCACAGGGGACCCGCATGACGGGCATTTTTTAACCTGCCCAACAGTTACCGTACGCGGCTGCGCTGGGGGTTGAGCCGACTCTGCCGATTGAACCGCCGCCGCCGCACCGGCTTGAGCCCCGCAAGAAGAGCAAAATTTTGCCTCTTTAATATCATTTCCGCAATTTGCACAAAAAGCCATGATAAAACCTCTCTTTATATAAAAATACACATAAATCATACCATAAAAAGCATATTTTACCCCTAGAAATCATTACAGTTTACACTGGAAAAACTTACAGTCTCTGCGGGAAGCATTTATATTCCAAATTGTTTGCAATTTGCGGTTTTTCTTATAATCCGAAGTATTATCTTCTAACAATCTTCCGTTGGAAGATGTCCCCTTGAGGGAAAAATCTTAATTGATTGCCTGTCTATAACAACTATGTGCTGCATGAAAGGGAATCACATAGGAGTTCTATATGAAGAACCTATTAAAAGTATTTGGGATTATTGCCTTTATAGCAGTAATCGGATTCACAATGACAGCATGCGACGAAAAAGATGGTGTTGAAAGCGTAACCATTACTGGTATTCCGTCCGAGTACAATGGCAAGTTTGCAATGATGTTGGTGGACAAAGGTAGTAAAACTCATGGATGGGCCATGGGAACAATAACCGGAACTTCGAGTACATTCAACTTGCTGGATTGGGATGATGATGAACCTACTACCATAAGTGAGGATAATTATACGGTTGCATTACTCATTGCCAATAATGTAAATGACGTAAGTGCTAAAACTTACCTGTTTGAAGGCATTATAATGAGCAGATCTTTTTCCGGGACAACAGTCTCTATAGGATTTGGCGAGTTTATAAATGCTGCTGGTACTCCTGATCAATTTAAAGCAACTGTTACCGGTATACCCTCCGAGCATAACGACAAATATGCAAGCGTATATGTGTACAATGTCGGTTCAGCGAGACCAGAAGGTGGATTCTATATCGGTTCTGCCGCTGGGAGTTCTAATCGAATTTTAATATCAAACGGCACGGTTACAGCACCTTTGTTTGTTAACACTGGACTTATCACCAACAATCCATTAACTACTCTTGCACCTGGGACTTATCATGCCTCTTTATTTATGTATACTGCTGCTAGCGGTGCTGGTAATAATTTTTATCAGAGTGAGAGACTTGAGATAACTGTAACTGCTGAAAAAACCATAAGTATAGCATTTAGTTCATTAACAGCGTTACCATAAAGGTATTTTACTCACGCTAAGACGCAAAGTTGTTATCCGATGTCTTTTCTTCTTCCTTTGCGTTCTTAGCGCCTTTGCGCGATGCAAAAAAAGGAAACAAAATGAAAAAAGGTGCAGTTACCGTAACATCAGTAATAATATCAATCGTAATATTAGTCTCCGGAATAATTCTACTTGCGCAAGTTATGTTAAAAAGTTCATCGACATACACAATGGCAATAGAAGAATTAACAAATAACCCAATAGCAAATGAAATAGTAGGTCATTCCATAAAGCAAAAAGGATTTGTGCTTGGAAGTACAAAAACAACAGGAGCCAGCGGAGAAGCCAATATTAGATTTGACATATCGGCCTCAAATGGAAAATTTACAATTTTTGCAGAAGGAGTTTCAGAATATGGCGAATGGAAACTTACAGCATTATATGCCCACAATGAAGAACAAGGACTTAAAAATATAGTTCCGGGACCCTCTCCATTTGAAGGCATTTGGTCCGGCGTTGATAATGATGATGACGATATGGAGCTAATATTTTCAGATTCAAACTGGGAAATATCATGGCCCGGCACCGCATACCCAACACGTGCCGGCACCTTTACATGGAGCGGCAATACAGTAACTTTAATGTCAGGAGACCAGACTGTAGGTCAAATTATTATTTCAGATAATAGTTTGACCGGAAACCTGCTTGATGTTGCATTTACACTCACAAAAAGGTAAAATAAAAGAAAACTCGTATGGAGATTTTATCTATTTAAGTTGGCGATAACTTTAAAATCGCAGAGGAGTTCATTATGAACAAAAAACTTACTTTTTTAGTAATATTGGTAATGGCATGCAGCATTACAGCTTTTGCCGGCGGAAAAAAAGAAAGCAGCGGAAGAGCAAGCAGCGAGGTTCCATTAAAATGGCAACAGACTTTGGAAGTTTTTCGCTCTGATGATAATTTTGTTATCAGTGCAAATGCAGGAACGCTTACTGTTTCAGGCAGTTCGCAGTCTTTTCCCAACCTGAATGTCAGAAGCGGTGGTAAAATAGCAAATGACTATACGCCGGGTACATTTAAAGGCGAATGGGCATATCTTTACTCAGGCGATGTCAAGATAGGTTATATCATAGATGAGGTTGACTATATAAACGGTAATTATGACCTTGTTATTCAAGTTGATGTCTTCTTAGGCCTTAAAGCACAAGAAAAATTAGCAGAGGATAGGCTCAGAGCTGAAGACCCGTGGAATAGTTATGAAAGCATGTTTAATCCCGATACAGATTTTTCTGATATTCCCGATACTATTCCCAACTGGGAAGGAAGATATACGCTGGAAGGGCATGTTTTTGGTTAGTTAGTGGTTAGTGAGTAGTGAGTAGTGAGTAGTGGGTAGTGGGTAGTGAGGTTGATATTTTCTGCCTGCTACCTGCTATTTGTATAAGAGAGAGGGGGTCGGTATGGATTTTGATGATTTAGAGATTAAAAATGCAAAGCAGGCGTTAGAGGAAGTAACCAAGAACGGATCTGTGATCAAGATTGTACCGGTGGAATTTTATACGGCTGAGTTAGTGGCCGTATGTCTTGAGCATGCTAAAACAACAGGTACAATACTTGAAGTTTTGCTTGAAAATTCTCCCAAAGAATTAATAACGCAACAATTGATTGATATGTGCGTTGAAGCAGTAAAAAAATATCACCATAACAGTAAATTAAAAACTTTTAATGGTCTACAGGAAGGCGATATTTCCGGTGCTGATTTGGTTAGGTTATCAAAGAATATTCCGGCAGAATTTTGGACAGCGGATGTATCACAGATTTGTTTAGAAGAGGTTACCCGTTCCGGCTATGATCTTAGGCATGTTCCTGATGAGCGCATAACGGAACAAATGTGTGAGGCAGCGGCGGCTCAATCCCCCACAGCGCTGCAATATGTCCCTGATAATTTTAAAACACAAGATATGTGCCTTAAAGCGGTAAAAGAAAGATTTTTTGATATGTTAAAATTTGTGCCGCTTTCATGTATGTCTCCGGAAATTGAAGAAATGATCAATGAAAAATTAGAGAACGATACATGGCTCTGTGACAATTTTAAACGAATTCCGGCACATCTTAAAACACCAGATATATGTTTAGCGGCAATTAAAAAACAAGCGCGGGCTTTTGACTATATGCCCAAGGAAGCTTTAACATCAGAAATTTATTTAGAGGCAGTTAAGAATGATACCGTTGGTTTTGAAGTAGGGGTATTTAAAAAAATGCCTGATGAATTCAAAACACCGGAAATATGCCTTGAAGTTATAAAAAAAACTCCGGAAGCAATAAAAAATAATATCCCAAAAGAATTAATAACTGAAGAAATCTGTTTAGAAGCGGTGAAAAAAAACGGATACATGCTAGAATTTGTACCGGAAGAATTCATGACAACACCGGTGTGCATTGCAGCAATAAACCAAACCCGCAATGCGCATAGTTATATACCTGAACATTTATGGGAAGGAGAACTTCTTGAAGCGGGCAAGGCCATAGGTTTGGAGCCCAAACTTAAAGTTGAAGACATCAATACATTGGAAAAAGTCCAAGCTGTATTAGCTAACCAAGTAAAAAATATGTCGCAGGAAGCGCAGGATGCATTAAAAGAACAAATGCGCAAAGAAGTAAAAGCCGAGGACATGGATGCTATAGGAGAACACAAACAAGCCGTAAGAGAGCTAGTATATGCAATATATCCTCAAGCCGTACAACAAGTTATTTTGAACAGCTACCTTAACAGCCCCGGCTCCGGCAAACTAGATTTCTGGGAAGCCACCCGAAAAACTCTGGAAGATATGCAAGCAGCAAGATTAGCTGGGAATTAGTGGGTGGTGGATATTTTTGCTTGACGCTTCATAACACATCTACTATAATTTAGAATAATTATCATTGCTGGAGGAATATATGGATTTTGCGATGGATCAAGATACTTATAATGAATATCTCAAAAGAGAGGACTATATCAGCAACGAAAGAATAAGGCCAGATAATGAAAATTTCTTTGATGCGCTTATGTCTATAGACATGGAAAGTGAGTCTGCTGGAAAAAAAGTAATCGAATTTATTAGGGCATTATAATGGCAAACACATCTGACGAATTTCCCGTATTTTCTAAATTATCTGAACAGCAAATTGCTTTCTTGCGTTCCAAATTTATGCTTTATCTGAAGAATTTTGAAGTTCATTGTGGAATAACAGATATTTATACATCAAGTTCTGTAATGGCAGAAATATATGAACGCATTGAAAAACGACGGGTATATTTCCATATATTTTATAATAAATGTAAAATGGGAGAACTTAATGAAGGAGCTTTAATGTGTTTTTGGATTATAAAACTAATGCCGTTTTCCCATAAAGTTATTCCCACAAATGAGCTAAATGCAAGAATCGCATTATATCTTCTTGTTAATATGCTCTGTTACTATGCAAAAAAGAATAATAAAGGAGTTAATTTTTCCGATACATTAAATCAGGACCTTTATTATTCCTTCCGTTTCCGAGATATAAGCAAAGAAGCAATCATGGCTCTTGCAAAAAGCATGATAATTTAAATACAAGGAGATTTTATGGATCCTAGAGTTGTAACAAAGAAGAATAGTGTTGGGGGTAGGATTGTTGGTTCGGTAAAAAGTGTGTTTTTGGGGATAGCGATTGTAATAATTAGCTCTGTTGTGCTTGTGCTGAACGAATCTTGTAGTGTAAAAAATACGCGTGCGTTTGAAGAAGTTGAAAAGAATTATACAGCGGTTGCAAATGCGCAGGCACTAAGCCAAAATGATGGTAAACTGGTTGCGGTTGAAGGCGGTCAAATATCGTTTGTACCTGTTGGCGATATTGATTATGGCATTATATCTAATTCTTTTCATTTAAGACGATCTGTAGAATTCTATCAAAGGATAGAAACTAAAAGAGAAAGTTCCACCGGTAATGAAACAAGATATAGTTATAGCAATGGCTGGTCTAATAACCGTATAGATTCTCAGAGGTTTCATGATAACAGTGAAAAAAACGCTAATGCCAATCTTCCGCAGGGAGATCGTTATAACTCAGGGAGTATTACAGCAAGCAGTGCAAGCCTTGGCGATTTTGCATTAACAAGATCGCACATTATGCAGCTTAGCGCTACTGTACAAATTACACCTGAAAATACAACTGCTGAAGGGTTTACAGTAAATGGTTATTATGTAATTAATGAGGATCAGAATCCTGCATCTCCTAAAATCGGAGATGTAAGAATTTCTTACTATATAAGTAATGCTGAAACAGCCTCCGCTATTGCACAGCAGAGCGGAACCGGCCTTGTACCATATATTGCCGCAAACGGAGTGGGAATTAACCGTGTTTTTGCAGGCGTTAGAACAGGCGAGCAAATGATTGCAGATATGCATTCAGAAAATAATATAACAACATGGGGTGCTAGAATTTTCTTTACCATCTTTATTTGTATGGGATTTTCCATGCTGTTAGCTCCTGTTCATGTGCTGGTAGGTTTAGTTCCTTTCCTTGGAAATTTCTTAAGCAATTTAACAAGCACAATTGCCGGCTTTATTGGCGGGGTACTGGGCATTGCCTTATCGCTTTTGATTATAGCTGTGTCATGGATAGCTGTCCGCCCACTTGTTGCCATTCCGCTTCTTCTGGGCGTTGCTGTTCTTATTTTTGTTGTACTTGCAATTCAACGCAGCAATAAAAATAAAAAACAGCTTCAAACTGCCGGATCTGTTATAGCTTAATCGTAGCTATTCATCTTTTGCTTTAAGCACAGCCAAAAACGCACTTTGAGGAAGCTCTACATCTCCCACCATCTTCATGCGTTTTTTGCCTTCTTTTTGTTTTTCTAAAAGTTTGCGTTTACGGGTAATGTCGCCGCCGTAACATTTAGCCAATACATCTTTTCTAAGAGCGTTTACCGTCTCGCGCGCAATGATAGAGCTGCCAATCGCTCCCTGAATGGGAATCTTAAACTGTTGGCGCGGAATCTCATCTCGTAAGCGTTCGCAAACTTTACGCGCGCGGTCATACGCCGACCCCTTAAACACAAGCTGGCTAAGAGCGTCAACCGGTTTACCGTTCAGCAGAATATCCATTTTTGCAAGTTCTGTGGGTTTGTAACCGGAAACATCGTAATCAAAAGAAGCATAACCACGGGAAATACTTTTTAGTTTGTCATAAAAATCAAATAACACTTCTGAAAGCGGCATATCGTAAATCATTTCTACACGCTTTTCATCAAGGTATGTCATGTTGGTTTGCACACCCCGCTTTTCCATGCATAGGGTCATTATATTTCCCAAGTAGTCGGTTGGCGTAATTATGGAAGCGCGGATATACGGTTCTTCCGCACTGTCTATTTTTCCTTCATCGGGGTAGTCAACAGGATTGTCAACCATAACTTCTTCCCCGCCCCTTAAAAATATTTTGTACTTTACGGAAGGAGCCGTAAAAATTACAGACTGATCAAACTCGCGCTCCAGTCTTTCTTGAATTACTTCCAAATGTAAAAGTCCCAAAAATCCGCAGCGGAAACCAAAACCAAGAGCCGCAGAAGAATCTTTTTCAAAAAGTAAAGAAGCGTCGTTAAGTTTAAGTTTATCCATGCTTGTACGAAGTTCCTCATAATCATTGGAGTCCACAGGGTATATGGATGAAAAGACAACGGGCTTTACCTCTCTGAAGCCGGGAAGCGGAGCGGCACAGGGATTGTCTGCGCCTGTTACCGTATCGCCTACTTTTACATCGCTTACAGTTTTGATGCCTGCAATTATGTAGCCGACATCTCCTGCGCTAAGTTCTCCCGTTTCAACAAGGGCAAGTTTAAAAACACCTGCATTTTCTATTTCATAAGTTGAGTTATTGTGCATAAAGGAAATCTTCATGCCTTTTTTCAGTTTGCCTTCAAATATACGCAGGTGTACAATAACACCACGATACGCATCATAGTGGCAGTCAAAAATAAGCGCCTGCAACGGAGAAGCAGGGTCACCCTTAGGCGGCGGGATTCGTTCTACTATTGCTTCAAAAAGTTCATCTATTCCAATGCCGTTCCGCGCAGAAACCAAAAGGGCAGTATCGGAATCAAGCCCTAAATCTTTGTCTATCATTTTTTTTACTCGTGGAATATCGGCGGCAGGCATATCGATTTTATTTATTACAGGAACTATCTCCAGATTATGTTCTAACGCAAGGTACATATTTGACAATGTTTGCGCCTGCACTCCCTGAGTTGCATCGACTAACAAAAGAGCGCCTTCACAGGAGTTAATTGCACGGCTGACCTCGTAAGAAAAATCAACATGGCCGGGAGTATCAACAAAGTTTAGTTTATACTCCGTGCCGTCAGCCGCTTTGTAGGGAATTGTTACCGCCTGGCTTTTTATGGTAATGCCGCGCTCGCGCTCAATATCCATATTGTCAAGAATTTGGTTTTGAAAATTACGGTCATCCACAATTTGGGCTTTTTGAATAAGCCTGTCCGCCAGAGTGGACTTACCGTGGTCAATATGCGCAATAATGCAAAAGTTTCGTATATTTTTAGTCATTGTATACACAGTACCCTAAATTGCAAATATTGTAAACACCTTGAAAAAAAGACAAGGAGGCGCAGAGTTGTAACGTAAAAACTCTGCGCCCCTAAATAATAAAATTAATTAACTATTCTTAATTCTCTTGCCGGAGGCGGATAATCAACTTCATTTCTTGTGTATCTTATTGCAACACCGGAAACAACATATTTCCTTTGGCTATAGAATACCCAGTATGCACTTTCTACATAGTCAACACTTATGTTCACAATTGCATCCGCATTAGCAAATGTCTTTTTTGCTTCTTCTAACAAATCAACATAAGTAATACCGCCGGTCTGCCAGATATAGAAATGTTGACCGGTAAGTGATTGGCCAGCAACATTTACTGTAGGTGTTGAAAATCCTACGATACCTCTCCAATTGTTTTCCAAAGTTACTGTTCCCAAAACAGTATATTTTGGGGAACCAACTAATGAAAATCGATTTTTTTCAAAATCTGTACCTTTGGCTGTTGGTACATTTGTTACACAACTTGAAAGAATCAACCCAAAAAACACTACTAATAGTAGTCCAAATAAAACCTTCTTGTTTTTCATAATATTCTCCTTAATTATGGTTTTTTACGCTTATTTACGTTACAATATGATAATAAAACGCTTTTACACATATTGTCAATAAGGGGGGGCATACATTTTACACAGATTTTCACGGATTGAAGATGATTTACGCAGAAATATTAGCTGGTTAAGATAAATTTATCTAACCTACATTTATTAAAATTTAAAATTTTAATATAGCTATGAGAGGATAAGCTATATTAGCTCTCATAATTTTCTGCGTAAATCAGTAAAATCAGTGTAAATCCGCGTTTCATGTTAACCCCGCTCCACAGCCCACGCTGCCAGCCGCCTGCTCGTAGTATGTTTGGAAAAATGGGTTGATTTTTTTCTCTGATAATGATTTAATAAATACATGGATAAAACAGCAATTAAATTAACCAATACAGGAGCCTACCTGATTAACGGCTCAAAAATTATTTACGATGATGCGGATGCGGCAAAGCTTAAACAGCAAGGTGTAACCGTTTCCAAAGATGAAGCCCGCAAGGGGACAATTTCTTACGGTATTCTTGCCGCACATAATACGGTGCAAGACGATGAAAAAAATCTTTGTTTAAAATTCGATTCCTTAACTTCCCATGATATAACTTATGTTGGCATAATCCAAACAGCGCGGGCAAGCGGCATGGAGAAGTTTCCCATTCCATATATACTTACCAACTGCCACAATAGTTTGTGCGCTGTTGGCGGCACAATTAATCAGGACGATCATGTGTTTGCGCTTTCTGCCGCAAAAAAATACGGCGGTGTATTTGTGCCGCCCCATTTTGCGGTTATTCACAGTTACAACCGTGAAACTCAGGCAGGCTGCGGCAAGATGATCCTTGGCTCTGACAGCCATACCCGCTACGGCGCGCTTGGCACAATGGCCGTGGGTGAAGGCGGGGGAGAGCTTGCCAAACAGTTAGTCGGCAGAACTTACGATATGCCTTCTCCTCAGGTGATTGGCGTTTATCTTGAGGGCGAAATTGCGCCCGGTGTCGGCCCGCACGATGTTGCTCTTGCGTTGATTGCATCTGTCTTTGAAAACGGATTTGCAAAAAATAAGGTAATGGAGTTTATTGGCCCGGGTGTGGATAAACTTTCCGTGGACTTCCGCAATGGCATTGATGTAATGACAACGGAAACAACCTGCTGGTCATCAATCTGGAAAACCGATGACAAAGTTAAAGCTTGGCTTGCTGACAGGGGCAGGGCAGGGGATTACAAAGAATTAAAACCTGCCGGCACCGCATACTATGACGGATTAATCACTGTGGATTTATCTAAAATAAACCGTGGAATTCTCTTCCTTTTT
>Ga0099364_10003538_pt1 | contig 24178 bp, 17 predicted proteins | sample TergutTh196P3_FD_73070 | JGI IMG/M metagenome (GOLD analysis project Ga0099364, IMG submission 73070) | Microcerotermes parvus P3 segment gut microbial communities from Pointe-Noire, Republic of the Congo - Th196 P3 | ecosystem: Host-associated > Arthropoda: Insects > Digestive system > Gut ...
ATACCAACCGCTCGCTCAGGCGGCATATTGATCAGATTGATGGCATTCCTTTCAACGGTTCTATCTCTAATTTCGGCATCTGAAAGGATAACATTGAAGGAATTTATTTGTTCTTCTAATGCTCTTCTTTGCTCGTCCAACTCCTGGGCTATCTGCTCTATCTGTCCCTGACGATTTGTAAGATCCTGATCCCGCCTGTCCAGCTCCATTCTCTGTAGTTCCAGAGCATCAAGGCGCATGGCAAGACGTTCTGCATCAAGATTAATAAATTCAGTATCCGCGCCATCAGAGCTTCTTGGCTCTCCGGGAGGAATTATATTACCAATAAGGGGAACACCTCTTAGAAAATTAAGTAAAGGGCCGGTAAAGTCTTTAGCATCTATTACATTAAGGTAATCAAACCAGAGTATGCCCCCTCCGGCAAGGATTAAAATCAGAAATAATAAAACAACAATTCTACCTGTCACAGTAAACCTCCCAATTTATTGCACTATAATTATACATCGACATAAGATTTAAGTCTATTAACAGAAGAGCATTATTCTGCTATGGTGTTCATCAATGAATTTCATTCTATGTGCAGACCTTCATCTAAAAGAAAGTGAAAAAGATTATTCATTTTCTGTTTTAAGGGAAATTATTCGCCGGTGCAGGGAAAAGAACTGTGATGCACTGCTTTTTGCCGGAGACATCTTTGATTCGCGCCAGGATCTTGTAACTTTGCGCATGGATTTTCGCAGCGCATTGGAAGAGCTGCATGAAGAGTGCTCGGTTTTTTTTCTCCCCGGTAATCATGAAGAATTAAGAGCTGCAAATAACGAGAAACTCGATAGTTTTGATTTTGGAAGAGCCAAGTTACTGTCAAAAAAACCCTTCTCCCTCCTCGATTTTGGTCCTAATGCAGAAATCCTTGCCGTCCCCTATCAAAATACATATTCTGATTATAAAGATTGGGAGCTGCCAGCAAAAACCGGGAAAATTCGTATACTTCTTGCACATACTACAATAAGCGGGATTATTTATACAGGGCAGGATGAAGAAAGCACGAGCATACTCGATGATGAAATGTTAAATTTTTTTGAAATTGATATTGCGGCTATTGGTCATATTCACAAAGCTATTTATGAACAAAGAAAGAACTGCCGTATTGTTTATCCCGGCTCAAGCAGAGTTTGGCGGGAGGGAGAAGACGGGAAAAGAGCAGTATTATACTGCGATTTAGAAGGTGCTTCTCCTGAAATAAAAACAATTTATATTGAAGCAGCGGGAGAATACAGGAAGCTCTCCTGTTATGCGAATACTGAGGGAGAGTTAAAAATAAATTTAAATGAAAATTTTTCTAAAGAAGATTGGATAATGCTGGAATTAAACGGCGTTGTAGAAGAAGAAGGCGATGTACTAGAAAACCTTGAAAAAATAAAAAAGGAGCTGGAAAAAAAATACAGAAAGGTAACATATAAAACAGACAAGCTTTCTGTATTGTCAGGAGTATCCACCCATCCTCTTGCAAAAAGTTTTATTTCACAATGGGAAGCACAATCAGAAAAATACAGCAAAGAGGAAAAGGATCTTTATGAACTCGTCCGTTTAAGAGGTCTTTTGGCATTAAAGAACATTCTGGAGAAAAGAAAATGATTAAATCATTAAATTTGGAAAATTTCGGGCGCTTTCATAAAAAAATATTTAATTTCTCTCCGGTGACAATTTTTTATGGTCCTAATGAAGCCGGTAAAACCAGCCTCTTTGATGCCATAATGGATGTTATTACACAGCCAAAGGCAAGCACAAGACCGGGAAAGATTCTTACAGAACGTTATGGCTCTGATCGTAAAGCTTCTGCCGATTTTGAAGAAAAGCGTATTGTTATTTCCCCCGAAGATTTTCTTAACATTTTTGCAGTAAGGTCAGGGTACATAGACCTGGACATAGATAAAAACTCGCAGTGGATGAACAAGGTAAAGGCCACTCTTTTTTCCGGCGGCATAGATACCCAAAGCTTATTAAACGAACTGGAACATGTAATGGAAAGTAAAGCAAAGTATGCATTAAAATGGGAAGAAAAAAATCTGGAAGACAGTCTTGCAGAAATAAAGAGCGAGAAGAAAAAATATATTACACAAAAAAATAATTGCATTGCAGAAGAAAAATTAATTAAAGTAAAAGAGCAAAATATGTTAAATGCAGCTCTTGAAATTAATAAGCTTAAAGCAGAAGAAAAAGAACTTGAAAACTTTCTGTATCAGCAAAACCGTATAAAAGAAGAAAAACACCTTAAAAATATACTTTCTGTGTTAGGCGAAGCTGCACGAAAAAAAGATGAAAGCGAAAAATACAGCCGATTTAACCAGGATGTCTTAAACGAAATCCAAAAAACCGAAACAGAACTGGCACAGGTAAAATCAGAATTGGGGACTATTATTGCACTTGAAGAAGACGTTTTAATCCAGCTTGGCAGCAAAACAAGGGAAAAATCTTTATTGGAGGAAAAGAAAAATCGTCTGGATACACATAGAATTCTATCAGAGAGTTTAAAAGAAATTCTTGTGCCAAAAGATAAATTAATCAGCCTGAAAACAGAGCGTATCTACAAAAAGCATTTTTTGGCAATAGGAGCAGTAATCCTTACAGCCGGAGTTGTAACATTTTTTCTGTCCTCTTTTAACATTGTCTTTCCCACCGCCGCCCTGGCATTGGCTGTTTTGTTCTTTGCGCTGTCACGCGAAAAGAAAATATCACATGATATTTCCGGGCTGGAAGAAGCGGTATCAGCAGGCTGCAGGCGGTGGAAAATGGAGACCGGAGAAGAATGTTTAGAGAACTATGACAGCATAATGGACGTATTAAACAGTGCGGGAGAAAAAGCCAGGGCGGCGGCGGCAGAGCTCGACCATATTATACGGCACAGGGCGGAGCTTGAAGAAAAGGCAGAGAGCCTTTTGTTGCAAAAAAATAACGCAGGAAATAAAACAGATGCCGTTCATCGCCGGCTGCGGCAGCTTCTTGATGATGCCGGCACAGCAGATATAAGTGAATATTCTGCCCAACTGGAAAGAAAAAAGCAGATAATGGCGCAGTATAGCCAGTTAAACTCAAAAATTAAAAGTCATGAAGCGGAATATAATTCTTCCGGCCGGGAAGAACTTTTTGACACAGTAAGCCGCAAGCTTAAAGACTTAAGCTTAAGTATTACTGAAAACGAAGTATCAGAAGCCGAAACAAGAAAACTTGAAAATAAATTAATGACAGTAAAAAACAAGCTTGAACATCTGAGGGAGATAAATATTGAGAATACCAGTAATTTTAGCAAGGAGCTTGGAATTATAAGAGGGCAAGTTAAGGGATTACCCGAAAAAATTTATGAATGTGAAGTTAATGAGCAAAAAACAGAACTGCGTTTAAGCGAAATAAAAAAGGAATTAAGGGCTGCTAAAATAGCACATGAACTTTATACATCGTTATCTGATGATTCTGAACAGATGCTTGAACAGTTATCAGATGAGATCGCAAAAACTTTTAAAACGATAACAAATGAAGATCGTGCCGTACAAATGGAAAATTATTCAGAAAAAGACATTGAAGTATTTGACGCAGGAGGGGAAAAGCGTTATGTTCAAATGCTGTCAACAGGAACTAAAGATGCATTTCTCCTTGCAGCCCGTCTTACCCTGGCACATAAATCCATGGATCCTTCCTCTTCTGCAATCCTGGTATTGGATGAACCTTTTTTGGCGCTTGACAGAGAAAGGAGTTACAACGCACTTGCCATGCTAAAAACATTCAGGGAAAACAGTTCCTCTCAAATAGTGCTTTTAACTAAGGACAGCGAATTAAAAGATCAGGCAAAGACTGTTTTTGGAGAGGAACTATGTATTCACGATCTAAAGAGTTCTCTCTCTATACAGCAGCCGGGTTAACATGAATATTGCAGTGTTTGATCTTCGGAAAAATTGCCTCTATTGTGTCATGAACTTTCTGTGCAATATCGTGAGCTTCGTTAAGATTTTTCCTGCCGTCAATTGAAATTTCCACATCTACATAGATCCTGTTGCCAAAAAGCCTTGTTCTAAACATATCTATGCCAAGAACCTGGCCCTCTTCCAGAATCTTGCTGCGTATATCATCTTCGGTTTTTTCGTCGGCAGATTTATCTGTCATTTTCCCTATTGCGTCGCGGAAAATATCAATGGATACCTTTAAAATAAAAAGACAAATTACAATACTGGCAATAGGATCCAATACAGGGAAACCCAGTCTTGCACCCAAAATTCCAATAAAACCGCCTATGGAAGAAAGTGCGTCTGATCTATGGTGCCAGGCATCTGCCATTAATGCTGCTGAATCCAGTTTTATGGCGGCAGCTCTTTTATACCAGTACATTGATTCTTTTACAGCGATGGAAATTACAGAAGCAACAAGGGCAATTACCCCGGGTATTGCAAGCTCAACAAGATCTTCATTCCCCGTAAAAGTAGATATTACCTTTTCCAATCCTACCCAGCCTATGCCAAGACCCGTTGCCAGCAAAACCAATGCGAGAAATATAGCTGCCACACATTCAAAACGTTCATGCCCATAGGGATGATTCCTGTCAGATTTTTTACCTGCAAGCTTTACCCCTATCATTACAATGAAGGTGCTGAAAACATCAGAAAGAGAATGTATTGAATCTGATACGAGTGCTGAGGATAGTCCCAAAATACCTGCACTAAGTTTTAATGCAGAGAGACCCAAATTAACAAAAATAGAGTTTAAGGATACTCGAATTGCAATTTGTTCATTTGTTTTTGTAGTTATTTTTTTCATAAATGCTCCATGGACATATAGTAATAATTTTCCATGGATGTTAAATAAAAAAAGCACCCACGGAACCTTACTGTCCCGCAGATGCATGAATTTCATCCGCTGCCGTTAATTATACGGCCCAGCCCCACAAAACCAGGCTCAAAATTTAAACCGGGTTTTATCGCCTGCTCAGTTTTAATAATTAATTTTATCAGGTAAGAATAATCTATGCAAGCATGCTATGTAAGCATAGCTGCTATGCATGCATAGCTTGACACAGTTTTTAATCCCTGTTATGTTTCTATTAATAGAAACATTAAGATTTACAAAGGAGATTTACATGGCATCAAAAATTCCAACCAGACTTCATCTTTCAGAAGAGGAGATCCCAAAGTACTGGTACAATATAAGAGCAGACATGAAGGATAAGCCTGATCCACTGCTTCATCCGGGTACATTGCAGCCCATAACACCATCCGACCTGGAAGTGGTTTTTTGCAAGGAACCTATAAAGCAGGAACTGGATGAGACCAACCGCTTAATTCCCATACCAGAGGGTTTACAGGAATTTTACAAGGCCTACAGACCTGCTGCCTTAATAAGAGCCTACTTTTTGGAAAAAATCCTGGATACCCCGGCGGAAATTTATTACAAGTTTGAAGGAACAAATACTTCAGGCTCACATAAACTAAATTCTGCAGGTCCGCAGACTTACTATGCAAAGGAAGAGGGCTTAACTTCCCTTACTACAGAGACAGGAGCAGGACAATGGGGAACTGCCATGGCAATGGCAGCAGCTTTTTACAATATAGACCTAACTGTTTATATGGTAAAAATAAGTTCTGAACAAAAGCCATACAGAAAAGCTCTGATAGAAACATACGGAGCAAATCTTATTCCATCCCCTTCAAATACTACAGATTCCGGAAGAGCCATTTTGGCAGAAGACCCCAATACCGGGGGTTCACTTGGCTGTGCAATTTCCGAGGCGGTAGAGACTGCAGTTAAAACACAGAACTGCCGTTATGTACTTGGGAGCGTGCTAAACCATGTACTCTTGCATCAGTCCATAATAGGGCAGGAAGCAAAAGCAGCTCTGGAAAAATATGGGGTAAAACCTGATATTATTATAGGCTGTGCAGGCGGCGGCTCTAACCTGGGCGGATTAATTGCCCCCTTTGTGGGAGAAAGACTTGCAGGAAAAACGCAGACTCGCTTTATCGCTGTGGAACCTGCTTCCTGCCCAACCTTTACAAGGGGGCGCTTTGCCTACGACTTTGGTGACACTGGAAAGAGCACACCTTTAATGAAGATGATGACCCTGGGTAATAGTTTTAAACCGTCGGGCAGCCATGCAGGAGGGCTCCGTTACCATGGTATGAATTCTACACTGTCTAAACTTTTTAAAGACGGCATACTGGAAGCCAGATCAGAAAAGCAGACAGAAACATTTGAAGCTGCGGTAAAATTTATGAAAGCAGAGGGCATACTCCCTGCCCCGGAATCTTCACATGCAATTAAAGCAGCCATAGATGAAGCCCTTGAATGTAAAAAAACTAAAGAAAAAAAGGTAATTTTATTTGGATTAAGCGGAACCGGTTATTTTGATTTAAGTGCGTATACTGCGTATAATAATAAAACAATGGTAGATCAAATCCCAAGTGATGCAGATCTGAAAGCGGGTTTTGCCTCTATTCCGGATATTCCCCAGAACAAAACAGCATGATTAACAACCCCGCCGCTTGCGGTGGGGATTCATACCCCCCGCCGCAAATAACAATTCTCAAAGGAGCCGGACAGTTTAATGAACAGCTCCTTTGGAAAATGTTTTACTTAAAGTACCTTGCCAGCAAGCCCCTAAAACCGGCGCAGTGACGGGCTTCGTCCCTTGCCATCTCGTGGACTGTGTCGTGTATGGCGTCCAGGTTTCTTTCTTTGGCACGTTTTGCAAGGTCAAACTTACCGGCGCAGGCACCGTGTTCTGCCTCTATACGTTTTGTTAAGTTTACCTTAGTACTGTCTGATAACACTTCACCCAAAAGTTCTGCAAATTTGGCAGCATGTTCGGCTTCTTCCAGAGCTGCTTTTTCCCAATAAAGTCCAATTTCAGGATATCCTTCCCTAATTGCAACGCGGGACATGGCAAGGTACATACCAACTTCCATACATTCCCCGTTAAAATTTGCCCTTAGATCCGATAAAATATCTTCATCTACTCCGCTGGCAACACCTAATACATGAGTTGCTGCAAAATCAGCGCCTTCTTTCATCTCTGTGAATTTGGAAGCCGGAGCCTTGCACTGAGGACAGGCATCAGGAGGCGTGTCTCCTGTATGGACGTAACCGCAAACTGAACAAACCCATTTTTTCATAATTTCCTCCAATAGAAATAATTTTTTAGATATCTACACTAATTATAGCAATATAAATGTATATTTCAAAGTCCAATAAAGTAGAAAGAGTAATACATTAAAGTAAATTCCTCAAAAAAAAAAGAAAGCACAATTATAGCTTCAAGCCATTGAAGCTATCTGCTTCAAAAGGTAATATGGTTTAGTATGCAATCATTAGGGATTAATATAGGCTCAACAAGCTTAAAAATGGTTTTAACAGAGGGTTCTTCCCTTATTTGGAGTGCTTCACTTCCCCACGAAGGTGATTTTTCGGCAGCGGTAAAAAGGCTTTGGGATGAAGGAAGTATAAAAGCGGGCACCAATGCACTGGTAACGGGAAACGAAGGGCGTTTTATGTTCAATGTACCGGGAACCCTGGAACCCCTTTGTGTAGAAGCGGCACTAAAAACACTGGATATAGAAGCAGATGCTGTAGTAAGCATGGGAGGGGAAGACCTCATAGTTTACTCACTGGAAAATGGGAAAATAATAAATAATTTTTCCGGGAGCAAATGTGCTTCAGGCACAGGAGAATTCTTAAAGCAGCAGCTCGCCCGTATGGATATGAGTCTTGAAGACATAGCCCATGTACCGGACAGCGCAAAGGTATATCCTCTTTCTACAAGATGCTCGGTCTTTATGAAGAGCGACTGTACCCACAAATTAAACAAAAGGGAAGCTACAAAATTCGATATAGTCCTTTCACTTTCCGATGTAATGGCAGTAAAGGTTATAGATTTTCTTAAAAGGGCAAAAGTAGGAGTAGATGCAAAAAAAGGGCGTGCAAAAGTTATATTAACCGGGGGTATTACCCTTAACCGTCATATAATACGCTTTATAAAAGAAAAGGCACCGGATATAGATTTTATTATCCCCGAATCTGCTGCAGTTTTTGAAGCTCTTGGAGCTTCTATATTGGCACAGGAAAAAGGAAAAAACCTTCCTTCATTGGATAAGTTATTAAGAGTTAATCAGATACAGTTTATGAAGCTTGAATCATTAAAGAATTCATCTTCCATGGTAAAAACTTTTGATAAAACAGAAGGAAAAGTTCAAAGGGGAAAGAAATACATACTGGGAGTTGATGGAGGGTCTACAACCACAAAGGCATGCCTTGTAGATATGGAAAGTGATGAAATTGCAGCGAGCCATTACGGGAGAACACATGGAGACCCTGTTAAAGCCCTAAAAGAGTGCCTTCAAAAAATTAAAGAAAAGATCTGTAGGGATCTAAACACCAATACACTATCTCCCGGCGACATAGAAATTAACCTGGTATCTACAACAGGATCAAGCAGGGAGATACTGGGAGTTTTTCTTGAAAGCAAAGGGGTATACAACGAAATTATAGCCCATTCTGTAGGTACTACATACTTTGATCCGGAAGTGGAAACAATTTTTGAGATAGGCGGTCAGGATGCTAAATATGTTCTTTTAAATAACGGTGTCCCCATAGACTATGCCATGAACGAAGCCTGCTCTGCAGGGACAGGTTCCTTCCTTGAAGAAAGCGCGGCAGGAGACCTTTCCATTAACAGTGCGGTAGAAATTGGCCCTATTGCGCTTAACGCAGACAGCCCGCTTAAGTTCGGCGAGCACTGCTCGGCATTTATAAACAGTGATATACGCAAAGCTGTTCAGCAGGGAGCAGGCAGGGAGAATATAACAGCAGGAATAGTATGCTCCATAGTTGCAAACTATTTAAACAGGGTTGTAGGAAACCGCAGTATAGGCAAAAAGATTTTTCTGCAGGGAGGAGTTGCAAAAAACCCCGCAGTACCTTTGGCATTTGCTATGATGCTTAACAAGGAAATACTTGTTCCCCCCTCGCCGGAACTTATGGGCTGCTTTGGCGTCGCTCTTTTGGCAAAGAAAAAAAATGCAGAATCTTTGTTAGACGAAACTAGTGTTGATATTGATGAGCTTTTATCAAGGGAAATAGGCTACGAAAGTGTATTTGCCTGCAAGGCCTGCGAGAACCTCTGCCCCATACAGGTACTCTCCATAGAGGGAAGAAAGTATATGTTTGGCGGCAGGTGCAATAAATACACCAATATGAGAAAGACCATTAAGGATATCCCCGTTTTTGATTATGTAGAAAAGAGGCAGAAACTTCTCTTTGAAGAACATGCTCCTCCTCCCCTTAACGTGGGAAAGCTGACTATAGGAATCCCGCGCGCCCTCTCTGTTCATTCCCTTTATCCATTATACTCCTGGTACTTCCACGAGCTAGGCATTAATACCTATCTATCAAAAGAAGTGGCTCAGGAAGGATTGGCAAGAACAGAGTCCGAGTATTGCTTCCCTGCAGAAATTGCACATGGAGCTGTGCAGGATTGTCTTGATAATAAAGTAGACTTTGTACTTCTCCCTCATTTTAGGGATATGCCCAGCTACGAGAAGGATGTTCATGCAAATTTCTGCCCCATTACACAGGCACTACCCTACTATATGGAAAAGGCATTTCCGGATGTCGATAAAAAAAAGTGGCTGCCCCTTGTTGTAAGTTTTAAATTTGGAGATGAAAAAGCCCTGGAGCTATTCCAGCTAATGAATGAAAAACTGGGTATTAACGAAGAAAAATCCAAAGCAGCTTTTACAAAGGCACTTACAATGCAGAAAGCTTACTTTACCGCGGCAAGAGAACTGGGGCTGCTCGCATTGGAAGAAGCCCGCAAGGCAGATAGGCCTGTTATAGCAGTACTGGGTAGACCGTATAACGCTTTTACACCTGAAGCCAATATGGGCATTCCAAGAAAGTTTACAAGCCGAGGTTATTCCATAGTTCCCTTTGACATACTGCCTTTTGAAGACGAAGAAATTTTTTCAAATATGTACTGGTACTATGGTCAGCAGGATGTAAAAACAGCTAGCCTCCTAAAAAAAGAAGACAACATCTATTTATGCTTTGTAACAAACTTTTCCTGTGCACCCGATTCCTTCATCCTGCATTATATAAAATGGAAGATGGGACAAAAACCCTTTTTGGTTTTGGAACTGGACTCTCATTCTGCCGACGCAGGTATAGATACAAGGGTAGAAGCCTTCCTCGATATAATAGACGGTTACAGGGCAAAAAAAGACAAAATAGAAGAAGAGCGATACGAGAATGGCTGGAAATTCATTTATGATAAAGATGCTCCCATAGAAGATCAGCTTAGAATAGATAATTTCCTAAGCGGAGAAAAAGTTAGGATACGCAACAATAAAAGGGTAAGAGTTCTGCTATCCAATATGGGTGCAATTTCTACTGAATATATAGGTGCTGCCCTTAGAGGTCAGGGTGTAAATGCAGAAGCACTGCCTGTTGCAAGCGGAAAAACAGTTCAGATAGCAAGAGCTCATGCATCAGGGAAGGAATGCGTACCCAGCCACCTTGTACTTGGAAGCGCTCTTGAGTTTCTCTGGAGCGACAGTTACCGTAAAGATGAGCTTTACCTGCTCTTTGTACCAATTACTACAGGTCCGTGCAGGACAGGCCAGTACTATATTTACTACGAAAACCTTTTTAAAGATATGCGTCTTGATAATGTCGTAGTATTTATACTCTCCGCCGATAACTCTTATACAGAACTGGGCCCAAACTTTGCCAAAGAAATGTGGAAAGGGCTTGTACTGTCAGATTATCTAAAAGATATACAAAACAGTCTTTTAACAACGGCAGAAGATCCAAAAAATGCCCTTGTTGAATATGAAAAATCCTGGCGCTCTTTAATGCATGCTGTAGAACATAAGCCAAAGGATATATGGAAGGTTCTTTCGCAGCTTGCAAATGATGTAAAAAAAATAAAACTAAAGAAAAAAGTATCAGAATGTCCAAAGGTACTTGTGGTAGGCGAAATTTACGTGCGCCGCGATGATTTTGCCGTAGGGGAACTAACAGAATTGATGAGCGAAAGAGGTATAATAGTAAAAGTAGCCGGAATTTCCGAATGGATACATTACCTTGATTTTGTAAGAGAGTATGCGCTAAAAAAACTGATTAATCTTAACAAGAGCAGCAGAAAGAGAACACTTTTTTCCAAACCATGGAAAGACTTAAAAAAACTAAACCTGGAAATGTGGTGGAAACACTCTGTAGAAAAAAAAGTCATTTCCATATTAAAACCAACGGAATTAATCCCTGAAACACCTCATGACATGAAATTAATAATGTCATACACCCAGGAACACTTTGTTAACCTGGAATTAAACTCGGAAATTGCAGTATCTTCGGGTTCTGCGGCCGCTGCCATGGATACAGATTATTCAGGTATAGTAAATATTGCTCCCTTTGCCTGTTTAATAGGGCGTGTTATAGAGGGGATTTTTACTCCATGGGCAAGAGATAAAAATTATCCTGTAATGTCAGTTGAAGTTGACGGTAATTTGCTTCCACCCAATATTGTTAACAAGTTAAACATTTTTATGGTTAACGTACTCCGTTTTAAAGGTACAGACGATCTCTCGCTCTTGCTTGACAAAGCCGGAACATAAGGCAATGACAAAATCCGCTGTCGTTGCCCTCATAGGCAGACCATCTGTTGGAAAGTCTTCCCTGGTAAATTTACTGTGTAAGGCGAAAGTTGCAATAGTCAGCCCTTCTCCTCAGACAACAAGAAACGCAATAAGGGGCATAGTAAACAGGGAAGAAGGACAGCTTGTTTTTATTGACACTCCGGGCAGGCATATATCCGAGAAAAAATTCAACAAAAAATTGATGGATCTTTCTGACAGAACATTGCAGGAAGCAGAGATAATTTTATACGTTTTGGATTGCTCCCGCCCCATAGGACAGGAAGAAGAAGCTGTAGCAGAAAAATTAATCCCTTTCCAGGATAGATGCATAGCGGTAATTAATAAAATAGATTTATCAGAAGATACCCAAAACTATCATAATTTCTTGGACTTAAAGCTCCCCGGAATAAATGCAGAAAGACGCTTTGAAATTTCCTGCTATAATAGAGATGCTCCGGATGCCATACTGGACTGTCTATATAAAATGGCACCCATGGACCAGCCCCTATACCCCGAAGATTATTACACGGATCAGGATATGAACTTTAGAATATCCGAAATTATCAGGGAAAAGGCAATAAACCGCTTAAGACAGGAGCTGCCCCATTCAATATATGTAGAAGTAGCCGATTTGGAACTAAAAGACAGGGCTGAGGGCGGACAAAGACTTTGGGTTAGAGCTTTTATTATTACAGAAAGAGAATCACAAAAAGGCATGATAGTGGGAAAGGGCGGAGAAAAAATAAAGGCTATAGGAGAAGCTGCCAGAAAAGAGCTAAACAGGATATTTGACTGGAAAGTGGAGCTGGATCTGCGGGTAAAAACAGGTAAAGACTGGCGCCATAATGATCATCTTTTAAGAAAAATTATCAGCTAGGAATAGATCAATTTTTTCTGAGAGCTCTGCAAAACTGTCTGTAGTATAAAAGCCGGGATGATCTTTCTTTATTGCAGACGGCGCGCGGAAAAGACAGCCGGAGTGTGCTTCCTTTAACATTTCCAGATCGTTAAACGAATCTCCTGCGGCAAAGACCATATAATTAAGGGATTTAAAAGCTTTTACAGCGGATTTTTTTCCGCTCTCCTGACGCAATACATAGGAAGAGACTGCGCCGCTTAGATCTGTTTTTATCTGGTTGCAAAAAAGTGTAGGGTAAGAAAGTTTTGCCATTAAAGGCCAGGCAAATTCCTGGAAAGTATCCGAAAGAATAATAACTTGAGTTTTTTCCCTAAGCGCCTTTAAAAATTCATAAGCTCCGGGTAAAGGTTCCATAATCCCTATGGCTCTTTGTATATCTACAAGTTTTAAGTTATGCCTTGATAAAAGGTCCATGCGGTATAACATTAATTTATTGTAATCAGGTTCATCCCTGGTAGTTCTGCTGAACTCCGGTATTCCAACTAATTCAGAAAATGTAATCCAAATTTCCGGTACAAGCACTCCTTCCAAATCTAAACAAACAAGATGCAAAATACTCTCCTATTACAAGCGGCTCGGAAATTAACACGAAGTGTTAATTATTACTCCTATTACAAGCGGCTTTTAGCCGCTTATATTAAATTATACAGAGAAATTACCTAAAGTAAATGCCCGAAAGGTACAAAATGAGGAAATTTGCCTATTGACTTTTCCTAAAAGCAATCGTAAACTATGGCTATGAATCTGAAAACGGTGCTTACAAGAGATGTAATAAAATTAAATCTCAAAGGGACAGATAAAGAAGCCATTATAAATGAACTATTGGATGTTCTTGTGTCGGCAAATAAGATCGGTGACAGGGCAGCAGCCTATAATGCCATCATGGAAAGAGAGCAGAAGATGTCCACGGGCATGAAGCATGGCATTGCCATTCCTCATGGGAAAAGCCCTACCATAAATGATCTTGTTGCCTGTATTGGGGTTTCAGATGCTCCGGTAGATTTTGATGCTCTGGATCATGAACCTTGCCGTATTTTTATTATGACCCTTTCCCCGGTAGAAAAAACAGGACCGCATCTGCAATTTTTGGCAGAGATAAGCTTACTTTTTAAAAGTGAAAATAAACGTCAGCAAATCATCGATGCAAGAAACACCGATGACGTGCTTAAAGTTTTAACTGAATAAAATCAGCTTTTTTAAAGACCCAATCCCCTCAGTGCGTTAGTTGCCCAGCTCTGCTCAGTCCAGGTAAACTCACTTGCATGCTGTAAATTATTCAGAAGAACTACTGCATCGCTCATGGTTGTACCGGAAGAACCCAGTGAAAAAAGTGCAAGCTCATAAATCGCTCTTTCCCTATCTACCCTCCAGGGACCGACCTGGCGCCTGTCTTGAAGCCCCCTAATAATTTCCAGGAGTAATCTTACAGATTCATCAGTTCCCAGGGCAGATAAGGTATGCAGGGTCTTTTGAATTTCCTGCATATCAGGAGAAGTGCTGGTGTAGTTATTAAAGTAAGAACGCCTTAGATCCGGGTAAATGGAATTGCTGTCAGCTCCGTAAATGCGTATTGCGTCTATAGCAGCTTTACGCATCTCTCCAAGTATCCTTTGATGTACTACATTCGTAGTAGTATAGTACCAGCCTGTTTCCAATGCCGCTGCGGCTACTCTGGCAATGGAAGCAGGGGGAGCATTTGTTCGAAGCATTTCCTGTAATGCTTCGAATTTTATTTCAGCATTATTTGAAGGATTTTGTATGATGCCAATAATAATATCAGCAGGATCTTCTGCAATATTTGGAAGTGCTACAGAGGCCAGGGCCTTGATGCTTGGATCATAGCCTCCTATGGAAACAAAAAATACAGGACGGAAACCAAGGGGATCGGCTAAGCTTTCCAAAGCTTCTATGCAGCCAACCACTGCTCTTTGTATCCTTCTTCTGGTTTCTATATCTGTTAAGGGTTGAGTATTTAAATCATCCAGGCGTTGAATTATATGGGGAAGGAATTCTATTGCTCCAATTTTCCCCAATGCTATTAATGCATCCTGCATTTCCAGTCCCTGGTTTACATCCCTGACTACATCAAAGAGCAGGACAAGCTGCCAAAGATCGCCGGCTGCAGCTATGTATTCCTCTTCGCCAAGACCTTGAGCCAAAATTCTGGCTGATGCTTCGGCTGCGCGCCTGTCTTCTATGCTTCTTATATCTGATGCCCTAAGAAGAAAGAATTGTAAAGCTTCATGGTAGAAGTCACCTATACCAGTAATTCCCTCGTCTCTTACTGCTTCCAGTATAGCCAGTCTGTCAGTGAAACTGCCTTCCGCTCTTGTATAATCCCTCAGCATTAATGACATATTCAAATTCTGAGCGAAAACTGACATTCCCAAGAATAAAATTGATATTATTAATATGTTTCTTTTCATAAAGGAATTATGCTACAGTATGCCGCTTTTTACAATAGTAAAAGCTCCCAAATAAAGTTAAAATAATGTATGACCCGGCTTAAATTAAGTAACCCTTTTAATGCCCCAATATATCATGAAGAAGATCTTATAAGCACCATGATCACTTCCAAAGAGCTTGCAAGGAAAAATGAGGCTTCCGGTACAGTTATTTGCACAGATTTCCAGGAAGAAGGAAGGGGCAGAATGGGAAGGAAATGGCATACGGATAGAGGGCAAAGTTTAATGTTTACCCTTTATCTTGCTTTTGATGATCTTTGTGCCATACCAAAGGCTTTATCGCTTAGGACAGGATTGGCTGTTTCCCTTGCTCTGGAGGAACTCTTCCCTAAGCTTAAAAACAAAATCCAAATTAAGTGGCCAAATGATATACTACTTTCCGCTTCCAAGGCAGCGGGGATTTTAATAGAAAGTGACGGGAAAAATATATTTATAGGAATGGGTATTAATGTTTATCAAAAGAACTTTCCGGCAGAACTTGCATCCAAAGCCACAAGTTTAGCCTTACATATAAATGAGACAGATAAAAACACTCGTTTTATTCTACTGGAAAAAATTTTAGTTTGTCTTTATAAAGAATTATTTTCTGACTCTAAAAACAATAAGGAAGCTCTGCTTAGCCGCTTGTATAAATATGGAGAAGAAGTAATTTTTGCTCCCAAAGGTCCGGATTCTGATGAAACAGTTATTGGAACAATTTCCGGTTTGGGAGAAAACGGAGAACTCCTTTTAATTCCCAAAGAAAAAAAAGAAGCAGAAGCCTTTTTTTCCGGGGAGCTGCGGGTGCTGTTATAAGATCCTTATTTTAGACTGATTTTACTCAATTCTACGGGATGTCTTTGCATTAATATTAATTTCATATATCTCTATTTCTTCTTTAAGAGATCTAGTCGTGTTTAAAATATAGTAAGCTGAATTTTCTGAAGGAAACATTTCTACCCACGGAAACAAATCAGGAGTTACTCCATATATTGTATTTGTGGACATATCCAAAGAAATTAACATTTTTTCATCACTTAAAATATTTTTTATATATAAACGTACACGGCTATTTCTTTGAAACAAGTTTATTAATTCCAATTGGTAGATATATTTTCCATCAGATGTAATTTGCATGTTATCTCTGTTACTCCAATTACTTATAACTTTATCTTTAAAGATTCCTTCAATATTGGAATAACGAAAAAGTGTAGTTGAAAAAGCTGCAGATAAAAATATGATCAGTATAACTACTAATATTTGTCCTCTTTTGGTAGCTGGAATCTTTTTTTTAATTAAAAATATAATAGAAATAGCTGATAAAACAAATGCAGGAAACCATACATATATATAAATAACTGTTGCGATTAAGTCTATACCTCTATTAAAAAAAGCTGTTGAACCTATTAAAAAACATATCAAAGATGAAATAACAATAAAAATTGCAATTATCCAAATAATTTTTATATTATTTATCATTGTACCTCATAAAAATTTTATTAGTTATTTGATTTCATCGTTTATTATACCCCTATTACCTCTACTGGTCAAAGGCTGCGCCTGGACAGTAAACGTATGGCTAATCCTAAAAAAAAATAGTATATTTTACCATGCAGCCATATTTTAAGCGCCTAAAAATTATAATGGGCACTCAGGGGATGGAAATTTTGGAAAAAAGCCATGTCATTGTAGTTGGGCTTGGCGGTGTAGGAAGCTGGGCTGCAGAAGCTCTTGTAAGGAGCGGTATAGGAAGTATAAGCCTTGTGGATTCTGATCAGGTAAACGAAAGCAATATAAACCGTCAGGCACAAGCTACAATAGATAACATAGGAAGGGCAAAAACAGAAGCACTGGAAGAAAGACTGCTTAATATAAACCTTTTATGCAAAGTAAAGAGCTTCCCTTGTGTTTTTTCCGGGGAAAATAGCGATATTTTTGAATTACACAGTGCAGATTATATATTGGATGCCATAGATATCTTAAAACATAAACTGGATTTAATAGAAATAGCATGTGACAAAAACAATAAGGGGAAATTTTATTCTTCCATGGGAATGGCGCAGAAACTTGATCCCACAAAGATAAAAACTGCGGATATATGGGAAACAAATGGCTGCCCTCTTGCGCGCCTTGTAAGGCAGGGCTTAAAAAAGAGAAATTTTACAGGTAATTTTACGGCTGTTTACAGTACTGAGCTGCTGCCGCGAAATAGTATAGATTCTGAAGAGGATAATAAAAAAGGCTGGGACAGCGGGAAAAAGGTAATAAATGGCAGTTCGGTTACTGTAACAGCAGCAGCAGGGTTGGCATTGGCAAGTCTGGTATTAAATGATATTTACAGGAGCAATGTGTGAATAACCGTTTCCTGCGCCGTGCCGCTGCCTCTCTAATTGTGCAAAAGCTTACACTTAAAGCTATTATGGAAAGAGAGCTAATAAAAGAAGGAGACCGCGTACTAATTGCAGTTTCCGGTGGGAAGGATTCTTCTGTACTTGCCTGGGTACTATCAGCTTTAAAACAAGCCATCAAATTTAATTACACATTGGAAGCACTGCATATATCTAGTGACTTTTGTTACTGCTGTCAAAAATCTGAACTTTTAAAGCGCCTTGAGGAATGGAATATCCCTTTTACAGACCTTTCTGTCCCTGTAATAGGCAGGTTAAAGGAAGGAAGAAAGATGAACTGCTACTGGTGCTCTACTCAAAGAAGGACTGAGCTTATAAAGTATGCCATGGAAAATGGATTTAACAAAATTGCACTTGGACATCATCTTGATGACATTATAGAAACATTTTTTATGAACATGATGAACAAAGGCACCTTATCCGCCATGCCCATGTACTTATCCTACAGAAAATATCCTTTGGCTCTTATACGCCCTCTGGGTTATCTTGAGGAAAGGGAAATAATTAAATGCGCAGATGAACTAAACATCTTAAAAACTGCATGTACCTGCCCCTATGGCATTAATTCAGGGAGAAAAGATATAAGAGAGCGCATAGATAAATTAACCAAAAGCTCCGGCGCAGTTAAACGCCGCATCTTTTCTTCACTTACAAGCGGCAAAGAAGATCTTTTATGTACTTAATCGATGTTGGCGTAAATCTAATGGATGCTTCTTTTGATCATGACAGAGAAGAAGTTATAAAGAGGGCAAAGCAGGCAGGTGTTTCAAAATTAATCCTAAGTCCTACAGGATTGGATGATAGTCTTGCATCAGTTAAATATGCTTTAGCTTATAACGAAAATTCTCCCGGTACTTTATATTCAAAAATAGGGATACACCCGCATAATGCAAAAAACTGGCAGAACGGAAGTATAAAACAGCTTCGCTATCTTGCGCAAGATAAAGTATATATAGACGGCATAGTAGCGTTAGGCGAATGCGGGCTGGATTATAACAGGGATTTTTCTCCCCGCGATATGCAGCGCCTCTCTTTTACAAAACAGGCGGAACTTGCAGCAGAGTTAAGCCTGCCCCTTTTCCTGCATGTAAGGGATGCCTTTGATGATTTTGCTGCCATCCTTAACGAGCATATAAAAAACATAAAAGCCGCTGTGATTCACTGCTTTACAGGCACAGGGAGCGAACTGGATCACTACCTTTCTTTGGGTTGTTACATAGGCATAACAGGCTGGATCTGTGATGAAAAAAGAGGCAAAGGTTTAAGAGAACTAATAAAAAACATTCCCCCCAATAGGCTTTTACTTGAAACAGACGCTCCCTTTCTTTACCCTAAAGACCTGCCAGGAAACAAGAGAAATGAACCCTGTAATCTTGTACATATAGCCAATAAGGTATCAGAGATACTGGGTAAGGACCCCCTTATCCTTGCAGAAGAGACTTATAGAAATTCTCTAAGCTTTTTTGCTATTGTAGAGTAAGAATGAGTAAATCAAAACATAAAATAGAAATTTTACAATCCATAGACAGCATAGACAGGGAAGAATGGAACTCTATAGTTACAGACGATGTTTTCCCCTTTTTACAATGGGAATGGCTTTACGCCCTCGAAGAATCCGGCAGCATATCGGACGAAACAGGCTGGCATCCCCTGCATTTTTGCCTTTACGAAGATAAAAAACTAATAGCGGCAGCACCACTCTACCTTAAGACAGGCAGCGGCGGTGAATACATATACGATTATTTTTGGGCTGATGCCGCATCCTCACTTGGAATATCCTGGTATCCAAAAATTACCGGCATGGCCGCTGCCACCCCTGCCGAGGGTTACCGTTTCCTTTCCGCTCCGGAAAAAGATCTCCGCGACACAAGTATTATTCTTTTAAACGCAATAGAAGAAATTTGTCTTGGGAATAAACTACCAAGCATTAATTTACTATGGTCAGACCCTACATGGGCAGAAATGCTTCCCCTGCTGAATTACACCGCCTGGGATCATATTCATTATGTATGGGAAAATGAAAACTTTAAGAGCTTTGACGACTATTTGGCAATTTTTTCAAAGAACCAGAGAAAAAATATACGCAAGGAATATACGCGCCATCTTGAACAGGATATAAAAGTAAATGTCATAAAAGGCATAGACGCAACAGAAGAGCATTACCATAAAATGTTTGAATTTTTCACAATTACAAATGATAAATTTATTCCCTGGGATGCAAGGTGGGTTAACGAAGAGTTTTTCCTTCTTTTGGAAAAGCACTGCAGAGATTGCACGGCCTTTGTCGAAGCCCGTTATGACAACGAGATTATTGCAATGGCATTTTTAATTCACAAAGGTGACAGGCTATGGGGAAGATTCTGGGGCAGCTATGAAGACATAAAAGACCTCCATTTTACTGTATGCTATTATGCGCCAATGGATTACTGCATAAAAAATAACATACGCTATTTTGATCCTGGAGCAGGTTCCTCACACAAAATAAGGCGGGGCTTTAAGGCAATGCGAAACAGGAGCTGGCATAAATTTTTTGATCCCACTTTGGAAGCACTGTTCAAACAGAACATAAGGGCATTAAACCGCCGGGAAAAAGAAAGAAGGGACAATCTTAACAGCGGTCTACCCTTAAAACAGACATAGGTAAACTATTCTATAGTCCTAAATGCTCCTTCCATATACAAGGCATCTATTTCTTCGTTAATTTGGTTTCTTATGCGCAAGGGAATCCAGCTTAAATTGGAGAAAAAGCGCAGCAGGACAAGACCGTCCCCTGCAAGAGGCGGACCTGAAAAGCGTATAAGGTCTGCTATGGAGCCTGCCGCGGACAGAAGAAGCTGAGGATCGCGGTGCGGGTTGTTAGGCGTAAGAAAGAAAGAGTACGATACAAAGGCGGTTCCCTCCGGATCTACACCTATCCTGCCTACTGCCTCGGCAACAGCAGATAAAACCGCAGGCTCATGATACCTGTTAAATATTGTTAAGAGGAAGGGAACAGTATCCCGCGAGCCAAATCTGCCAAGGAGCCTAATATAGGCTATGTGCTGGAATGGCAGTACCCTTGGTCTAACAGTGGAATAATGGCCTTCGTTAAGGAAGAAACCTATCATCTCGTGTAAGTAGGCTGTAATAAGAGGTTCATTCTCTCCTATCTGACCGGAATCTATCATGTTTTCTATAATGGATGTCATACGGGCCTGCTCGTTTGGATCCCAGCGGAAGTCATCTATAGACCAGGGAGAAGGAGGAGGATTCCCAAGACCGTAATTACCTTCCGGCATGGGACCGTAATACCGCGAGCGGCGTATGTTAAGAGCTCTAGTGTCAAGTTTATATGCACGGATAAAATTATTGGCTGTGCTTACATAAAGCATGCCTTCTTCGCTAAAACCGGATATGGAAGATGCTTCTTCGTGCTTGTGTATAAAACGCCTTCTGCCATCATCTGTAAAAGCAGTTATACCCTTTGTAGTAATGACATATATACCGCGGTTATCAAATATCATTGTTGTGATATCTGTATTTAGATTTGCAGTTCCCCTCTCTTCTGTAGTTTCGTGAGTGTTCCCTGTCCATAGTATACGCCCGGAATCGTCAATAAGCTGTATACGCCCGTCTCTTAAGGTAATAGCAGCCATGTTTGCCCTGCCTACAGCAGCTACAGGGGTAGACTCCAGAGTTATAAAACCGGCTCTTGTTAAACGGCTTCCTCTTGATGCAGTTTCATTAAAGGTAATCATTTCGGTTCTGCCGTCCGGGTAGTAAAGAATATAACATTGCTGGCTGCTGCTGACGATGGGAGAAATGAGCAGGGGTATTTCATTTAGGCTTATCCTCTCTTCTGCACTAAACTGTGTCAGCCTGACAAAATCCCTGTTTTCCAGAACCATAACTATGCTGCCTGCATGATCAAGTATTGGTTCTAAAATAATATTACTGTTTAACTCTTTGCTCCAAAGAGGGCTGCCTGCCGCAGTACGGGTAAAAATCTGAGATCCGACAGGAATAAAAACCCTTCCGTCCCAGCCTACTACAGGCTGAAAGCTCACGGGACCCGGTAGATTCTCTCTCCATAATTCATTACCTACACGGTTAATAGTTTGAAAAATACCGGCGGAGTCACTTAAGTAAGTTGCTCCTTCCACAGAACGTGCAAAGTGCGGGCTTACCTGATCCATGGGCTGATAATCCCACAATTCTGAACCTGTCATATAAAAAGATTTAACAGAACCGTCTCCTACAGCAACAACAACAGATTCTGCCATTAGATAAGGTTGACCCAGTACCCGGCTGCCAAGATTCCTCGACCAGACAGGAGCTGCCTGTATGGTCATGGTTGAAGCAGCAGTAGGAACTCCGCTTTGAGTAAGGAAAAAGCCGGGTGCCTGTATCTTGGAAAAAGAAATATAGGAAATCCTTTCGCCGGGATAAACAGAGGGGCCGGAAAAATTATTGCCAAAGGGAAGGCTCCCTGCTGTAAATTCAAAATTATCTCTTGCATCATCAAAAAGAACCCTTAAGCCGTTTATCTCTATACTTGTAAATTCCGGCAATGCATCTTCCAGATTCAAAGTAATACTAACAGTAGCATCTGCCTGTATGGTTCTGCTGTCTACATTTATTGATCTTCTTCTGTAACCGGTATAGGTGTAGGTTCCCGTCCCTATAGCCTGATACCTTAAAGAATAGGGAGCGTCGTGTTCCCAGGTATCATAACGGTGTACCCTTACAGTACGCCTGTCAGATAAAAATTCCAGGATTGCCACAACAGGGCCATCGATCAGGTTTATGGTTGATATCCATGTTCCCTGCAAGAAATTCGGAACAGGTATGTAAGTGGCAATTTGTTCGCAGAAGGTCTCTATGTTAATGTTTCTTAATGCTTCTCCCTGAGCTCTGGAGGTATTTAATGTTCTTGCATTTCTTCTATCATAGGTAAAAGCTGTAAGCATTATTTGATTATTTTGACGGGAAACAGTTCCCCTGATTAAAAATTCTGCAGCTTCTGCACCTTCCCCGCTCATAATTGTCATTATTTCCCAGGCTCTAAGCTCATTAACCAAAAGAGTCTGAAGTTGAGCAGCAATTTCATTTAGCTCGGCAATTAATACGGCATTGGCAAGGGTAGCCTGGGCAATAGCCTGCTCATTGGCAGTTCTTTCTGCTCCGCTTAGACGTGAATTAGCCTCTTCCAATGCGGCAATCTCAGGAATTGAGGCTTCAAAACGCAGTACGCCTACAGTGGGCATTACCTGGGAAAATATAGGAAAGGCTAAAAGACTTATAATGGTAAAAAGTATTAATTTTTTCATAATAAATTATACTCTTATATTTTTGAGAGGACAAGATCATAAAATTCTCTTATAATTCTTAATTTCCTTCCTTAACCTTTCGCTAAGTTCATCCCTTTTAACACGCACCTGCTCCATGGAATCCCTAAAACGCAGGGTTACGGTATTATCTTCCTTGGATTCATAATCCACAGTTACGCAGAAAGGCGTACCCGCTTCGTCCTGACGGCGGTAGCGGCGGCCTATGGCTCCCCCATGATCATAATCTGTTGCAAAATCTCCCATAAGCTCTTTTCTGATTTCCTCTGCCATCTCGGCAAGACCGTCTTTTTTCATAAGGGGGAGCACTGCAACTGTAATGGGGGCAATGGCGGGGTGAAAGCGCATAACGGTTCTTACATCACCTTCGCCTACAGTCTCTTCATCGTAGGCGTCACAAAGTGCCATTAAAAGGTTTCTTGTTAAACCGGCGGATGTTTCCACAATGTAGGGAATATAGCGCTCATTTGTTTCCTGCTCTATGTACTGCATGTCCTTGCCCGAATACTCTGAATGCCGCTTAAGGTCGTAATCTGTACGGTTGTGTATGCCTTCCAGCTCCCTCCAGCCCATGGGGAAAAGGTACTCTATGTCCCAGGCTTCTTTCGCATAATGCGCCATTTCGTCCTTTTCGTGCTGCCTCCAGCGGAAGTGATCCATCTTAAGACCAAGTTTTTCGTAGTAGCTCCATCTGCGTTTTTTCCATTCGTTATACCATTCTACGTCAGTTCCCGGTTTAACAAAGTACTGCATTTCCATCTGCTCAAATTCGCAGCTTCTAAAGATGAAGTTCCTTGTAACAATTTCGTTCCTGAATGCTTTACCTATTTGTGCAATACCAAAGGGTATCTTCATTCTGTTGGATTGAATCACGTTTTTATAATTAACATATATACCCTGGGCGGTTTCCGGTCTTAAATAAATTAAATTGGCAGTGTCTTCGGCAGCCCCTATCTGCGTTTTAAACATAAGGTTAAACTTTCTTACGTCCGTCAGTTCGCCGCCGCAGTCCGGGCATTTTTTTTCTGTTATATTTTCTTCGGGGATCTGATCCGCCCTAAAGCGGGACTTGCACTTTTTACAGTCTACAAGGGGGTCTGTAAAATTTTCCACATGACCCGAAGCTTCCCAGGTGCGGGGGTGCATAAGTATGGCAGCATCAAGGCCGGCTATATCGTCATGGAGCTGTGTCATCTCCTTCCACCAGCACTGTGCGAGTCTGTTTTTTAATTCAACACCAAGAGGTCCGTAATCCCAGGCTCCATTTTGCCCACCGTAAATCTCTGATGACTGATACACAAAACCACGCCTCTTTGAAAGAGAGGTGATTTTCTCCATTGTTGCCTTTCCCTGGTATTCTTCCATAACTGTGTCCTTTAGTTCAATGAATCTTTTACTATGTATAGCA